>VMHT01173361.1_pt1 | contig 51028 bp, 29 predicted proteins | sample 4693611 | NCBI WGS metagenome assembly VMHT01 (sample SAMN12280063, study PRJNA550983) | marine metagenome | isolation source: seawater sampled from same location over 5 years 0.02-0.2 micron viral filtrate | place: USA: collected off the coast of southern California halfway between the port... ... | reverse complement strand
CATTCACATGTGCCAATGACAACAACACATCACAGAAAACTTACCCACGAACAAGCGATCCTGCATATAATACAGCAGTTGCTATCACTGCGGTTACAGGAACAACGATTACAGTAAACGTTGGAACTAACAATGGTAATTTGACAGGTATTACTAGGACTGCATCACAACAACCATTCTTCCAGATTGGTGTCTCAGATGTCGCATTTGATGGGAATGATAAGACATTTACTGCACAGTCAGGTGGGTCTACACAAGTATTACCAGCTAGCGATAATTTCTTAATATTCTTGAATAGCACACTACAACTTAAGGGAACTACTGAAGCATACACATATACAGGTAGTGAGATTACATTTTCTGAAGCACCTCTAGCGGGTATGGACTTCTATGGATATTATTTCGGCAAATTGACTCAATTAGATGAGATTGCACCTTTCTTTGACAATAAAAAGAAAACATTTACTATGAAGGAGAATACTGAACCATTCTCATTAGAAAGTGATAACGCTGCAGTTCAAGCACAAAATAACTTACTTATATTCTTAAATGGTGTATATCAGGAACCTGGTATTGCATATTCATTAACTGGTTCTATTATAGAGTTTAGTGAAGCACCTAGAGCAGGATCAGATTGTATTCTATACATTTACACAGGTAGCACCAGTGATATATTAGTCAGTAATACATTTAACTCTATTGACCCAGAAGATAGAGTTCAAATTTCTAGTGAAGGATCTGATCGTCGTGTAGCGAGTATATCCAGTTCTACAACTATTGATAGTTACGAGTATACGGGATTGAGACCAACTATTGCTGAGTTTACTGCTACTGTTACAGGTGGCCAAGTTACACAAGTTACAGTTACAAATCAGGGATCTAACTATGAAGTTCCTCCGATCTTATTATTCATTGGCGGTGGAGGAGAAGGTGCTGCTGCTGAAACATCAATCGAAGTTGGAAGTGGTAGAGTTTTATCAGTTATAAATCTACAGGGGGGATCTGGATATACCAGTGCACCAACTGTTCTTGCTGTACACCCTCTAGCATTAGAAAGAAAACAAAGAAATAGAATTGTTTCTAATTCATTATCTCTTGGTGGATCATATCTAACACAAAATATAAATGCATCTGATACTACACTCAATCTAAAAAATGTATATTTTAATTCTTCTCAGAAAACTGGTTTCCCAGATGAAGGTGAAGTATTAATTCCATTCTACAATGCATCTGTTACTCCTCCAGTTTGGACTTGTGAAAGAATCTTATATGGTTCTAAAGATATTTCTAACAATACTTTGACAGTTGCAACTGGAGGTAGAGGACATGAAGGAACAACTGCTGCAGCACACAATATACTTACAGGAACGTATAATTCCAGTGGAACTGCATGTAGTGTATCCACATCAAGTGATCATAATTTAGTCACAGGTCAAAGATTTTATCTAGACTTTACTAGTGGAACAGGGTTTGATGGTTTATACACTATCACTGTTACAGGGAACCAAACTTTTACAGTTGAATTCCCATTCACACGGACAACAAGCGGAAACGTAAGTCTCCTCCCAGAAGTTCGTCTGAGATCGTTATAAATAACCAATAAAGCTTATATTATTGCAATGGCATTAGTTACAGACAATTTTAGAATATACGCTGCAGAGAGCTTTAGAAATACCTTAACTGCGACCAACAAGGTTTATATGTTTGTAGGTAGAGCAAAAACTTGGGGTAGTTCAGATGTACCACCCACAGGAGAACCTCTTGATAGCTTCGAGTATGCGAGAACTTCTTATGGTGACTCCGTTGCATTTAAGCGTGTTGATATATCCGACACTGCTCTAGTAATACCTAGAGTTGATTGGACAGATCCTACAAAAACAACTGGTGGCGTAGGACGTACATATTCTATGTACAAACCAGATTATGCACCAACAAAAACTACTGCAAACGGTTCTTCTAGACTGTATGATAGTAATTTCTATGTTATGAACTCAGACTTTAATGTCTATAAGTGTTTGTATAATGGAGAAGATCCCACCTATCCAAGAGGACGTCCTTCTTTGGTAGAACCAACAGGAACTTCAACAACTATTATTGAAACTTCAGATAGTCCTGGCGTATATTCATACAGATGGAAATATCTTTATACTATTGACGCAGATAATATTCTAAAGTTTGTTACTTCAGAGTTTATTCCTGTTTTATCAAACTCACTTGTAAAATCTGCTGCAAACACAGGATCTGTTGATACTGTTGTTATCAATAATGCAGGATCTGGTTATAATAATGGAACATTTACTAATGTCCCCATTCGTGGTGATTATAATGTTAATAATGGAACACAAGCACTTTGCACAGTTACAATTGTATCTGGTTCCATATCTTCTGTGACAATTACACAAGCGGGTTCTGGATATAGTTTTGCATCTATAGATGTGAGTCTTATTACTAATGTTGGTAATGGATCAAATGCTGTTCTTGATGTTATCCTTCCCCCTAACGGTGGGCATGGTTTTGATTCTGTAAGAGAGTTGGGTGCATATAGATTGATGTTCGCTAGTAAGTTAGAAACTACTAGTGCATTTATTGACTTTCCTAATGACTTGACTTACAGAAGAGTTGGTCTTGTATTAAATCCTACTGATTATAACACTACAACTGTTTGTAGTCAGAATACTAGATCTGCTGTGAAAGCATTGATATTCCCACAATCAGGTGCAGGAACACCTAGTGGTACATTTGCACCAGGTGAAACTATCACCCAAGCAACTACAAATGCACAAGGATTAGTTGTATCATATGATTCAACTACTAAAGTGTTAAAGTATTATCAAGATGAGACTGATGGTACTGTCAACGGAAACGTAATTCCTTTTTCTGGTGCTAATCAGATTACTGGATCTACAAATAACTATACTGCGACACCAAATGCATCATTTGGAACAGCATCCGTTCCACTAACACAGATAACTATTGGTGTATCTGTTTATGAATTAGGTTTATCATTTGTCGAAGGTTATGCCAACGAAGAAATTGAGTTAAACTCAGGTGAAATATTATACCTAGATAATAGGATCCCGATCACTCGTTCGGCAGACCAAAACGAAGAGCTAAAAGTAGTAATTGAATTCTAAATGGCACAGAATACGAACCTCAATATAGCTCCTTACTTCGACGATTTCGATAAAAGCAAGGGGTTTCTGAAAGTATTATTTAAACCTGGCTTCCCAGTGCAAGCTAGGGAACTTACTACGCTGCAAACTTTATTACAAGATCAGATAGATACATTTGGTCAAGGTGTTTATAAAGAAGGTTCTATGGTTGTGCCAGGTGGCATTACTTTGAACAAAGACGTGTCATGTATATTAATTCAAAACAGTTATCTTAACTTAGACGTAGAAAATTATAGAACTGCTTTAGATGGTACAATTATCAAAGGATCTACCTCTGGTGTTCGTGCTCGTATCTTGTTCTCAATAAGTGCTGCTACATCTACAAGAAGCAACATTACATTCTATCTTAATTACTTACAAAAAGCAGACGATAATACAACTAGCACATTTTCTGCAGGAGAAACATTTACTTGCGAAAGTGACATAACCTACGCATCAACTACTATTGCAGCTGGTACACCAGTGGCACAGTTACTTAACTCTGCTGCTACATCTATAGGTTCTACTGCTAGTGTGGGTGCAGGAGTCTTCTTTACAAGAGGATATTTTGTAAATGTTGCAGAACAAACTATTATCTTAGATCAGTATGATACTAACCCATCATACAAAGTTGGTCTTAAGGTAGAAGAGAGAATTGTAACTGCTGATGAAGACGCAACATTATATGATAATGCTATAGGAAGCACAAACTTCTCAGCACCTGGTGCAGATAGGTTTAAGATTACACTAACATTAGTTAAAAAATTACTAACATCGCCAAACGCAGCAGACTTTATTGAGTTGCTTAGAACTAATACTGGTGAGGTAGAAAAGAAAGTAGAACGTAGTGATTTAGGATTTATAAATGATATTCTAGCAACTAGAACAAAAGAAGAATCTGGTAATTACTATGTCAAGAAATTTAAGATAGATGCGAAAGAAAATTTAGATGATGGATTTAATGGTGGTGTTTATCAATCTAGTGATACAACATCTGGTGGTGTATCTCCTACGGAAGACAAATTATCATTACAATTATCTTCAGGATGTGCATATGTTCAGGGTTATAGAACTGAGAGATTATCAACATCATATAAAGATGTAGAGAAACCAAGAACATTTGCAACTGAAATCAACAAAACAGTTACCTCTGACTTTGGTAACTTTGTTCTTATGACAAATATGGTTGAAGCACCAGCTCTATATTCAACACTATCGTTGAAAGAGTCTGCGGGTGGTTCAACTGTAGGTGTAACAAGATGTCTTAATGTGGCATACGAGTCAGGATCTCAATCAGCTGGTGCTACTGATTCAGTGTATCGTGTAAACGTAATTGACACACAGTTCTATACAAAGATAACCACAACAGGAAGTGTATCTGGAACTCAAGGAGATTTTGTTGTAGGTGCTACTAGTGGTGCAACAGGATTTCTTGCTGCAGCAGTGTCATCAAGCACAACAACATACTTATACAATACTAATGGAACATTTGTAGCAGATGAGGTATTAAAAAACAACAACTCATCTGGTTCAACATATGCTACGATTGCTACTAGTGGTGTTAGAACTTACGGATTTGGAGATATTAAACAATATGGATTTAACTCTAATGGAACTGCTGATTCAGTTTTAGATGTCAAAGTAGCATTACCTGGCTCAGGTCCTATTATGTCTGGTGCGGGCGGTGGTGTTAGCGGAACGATTACATCTACATTATCTAACTTTAGGTCTCAATTGAGAGAAGGAGATATAGTAGAGTTTTCAAATAATGGTGCATCACACAAAGCGACTGTTACCACAGTTACTGATAATTTTAATATTAATGTTACTCGCCTTGGTTCCACTACAATTGCTAATGGTGCAGTAATTGGTGATGTAATTAGAACTCGTCCAGAATTAAAAGAAGGTACTAAGAAACAACTTCTTACACCACTTGGATACTCGGCAATTAAGGATACTAATAATGGTGGTACAATAAACCCATCAGGACGTTTTAGAACATCAGTTGAAGTCACAGGTATTAGTAGTACATCTGTATCTGTTACAGCGGGATCTGGTCTTCAGTGGGTAAATGCAACAGATAATGATAGTTTCATTGTAATTGTTACTAGTGGAACAGGTGATGGACAGATTATGTCTAATGGTAATGGATTTACAACCAGTAGTGTCAATGCGTCATCAGCATCACTTACATTCAACTCAGCACCTTCTTCTATTATTGCAATAGGAACTGTAACAAGTGCAGATAGATCTGGTAAGGCAAAAACTACAGAAAGAATGAAAGTTTTAGAGATTAATGACTCTCTAGGATCATCAAATGGTTTAAATCAGGTAACTGGTGGATTTGGAACTAGAGTAGAAGATAATTCTATATCTCTTGGTTGTGCTGACGTATTTAAGATTAAAGCAATATTTGAGTCTACAGACTCATCTAGTCCTCAAATACCATATTTTGAGTATACAAATTTATTAGGTTCTCTTGCAACAGATGACGTAATCGAAGGTGTTAGTTCTGGTTCAAGAGCAAAAATTGTTTCTACCACAGGTAATAGAATTTATTACATCCCTGTTGAGGATGATGTGTTTACAGATGGTGAGGAAATGACTTCACCTAATGCTACATTTAAAATTGTATCTGGCGGTATTGTAAAAGGTGCCACAAATATTACTGATAATTTTGACCTTGATGATGGTCAGAGAGATCAATTCTATGATTATTCTAGAATTACCAGAAAAGCTGGCGTAGCAGCACCTACACACAAATTACTTGTTATATTTGATAGATTCTTTACATCCAATGGAACTAATCCATATACTGTTGATTCTTATAATGCACCAGACTATAAAATTATCCCATCTTACGAAGGAACTGAGTTACGAGACGTTATTGATTTTCGTCCCATAGTTCCACAGGGATTAGCGGGTAGTGGAACCCAGTCATCTCCATTTACATTAACTGCTACAAAATATTTTGATTTTAATAACAGAGCATTTACAAATAATCAAGTTGGAATACCTGGCATTAGTGATACTACCACATTAAGTTTACAGTATTATCTACCTCGTATTGATAAACTATTCCTTAGTAAAGAAAGTATATTCCAGATTGTAAAAGGTGCACCTAGCACAAGACCTCAACCTCCAGAAGATGTGGAAGATGCAATGCTTCTAGCAACTGTATCTTACAGTCCTTATGTGTTTGATGTAGATAAAGATGTTACTATTGAAGAGACAAACTTTAAGAGATATACATTTAGAGATATTCAAGTCTTAGAAGATAGAATAAAAACACTAGAATTCTACACTCAATTATCATTGCTTGAGAGTGATACTGCAAATATGGAAATAAGAGATGCTAGTGGTCTTAATAGATTTAAAAATGGTTTTATTGTAGATAATTTTGCAAGTCTTTCTACTGCTGATACATTACATCCTGATTATAGAGTGTCCACTGACTTTGAAAGAGGTCAGATGCGTCCTGCTCACTATACCACACAGGTTCCTCTACAATACAGCACAAGTAGTACAAATGTACAGCAGACAGATGAAATTATAACACTTCCATATGCATCTACTGTATTAATTGACCAACCATACGCATCAGCTGTGGAAAACGTTAACCCATTTAACGTATTTACATACACTGGTGATGTAGAACTATTCCCAGAGTCAGATAACTGGGTAGACACCAAATCACTTAATCCTATTCAAGGTCCTGTTGTAGAAGGTAATTTCTTAACAACAGTTAGAGAATACAATGCAGACCAGAATGGTTTTTCTCCTATACATTGGAACTCATGGAAAACTACATGGACTGGAACTGATATCAACAAACAGGTGGGATCATGGCGTGATCCTGGCGGAAAGGGTAGAAGACAAGAACGTAGAACTATCAATACTACAACTACAACTACAACAAAACAATCAAGAACAGGTGTAAGATACAGAGTTACTCCTGTGATTGAGCAACAGTCATTGGGTAGTAAGGTTGTATCAGTTGAGCATATTCAATTCATGCGTTCTAGAAACATCGAGTTTGTATGTCAAAAACTAAAACCAAGAACTAAGTTCTTTGCATTCTTTGATGGTATTGCAATACCTAAAAAACTAATTACACCTAAGATACTTGGTATTGTTAAAGATCCAAGTACGGATTCTAAAACAAACAACATCCCATTCCAAATAGGAGAAACAGTTTATGTCAAAAAAGGAAATGGTAAATTTAGATTTAAGGCAAGAATATCAGCTCCTAACGAGAATCTTTCAATTAACCCTCTTGATGGCACTGACATAAGCACAACCACTGACTATACATCTAACTTGACCTTTATCAACATTGATACTAAGTCACTTGCAGATCAAGTCAAAGGTAATTACTATGGTTCTCCTAAATTAAATGATTATCTAGTTGGGGAGACAAGTGGTGCAGTTGCAAAAGTTTCTAGTAAAGATTTAATTACAGATAAGAAAGGTAATCTTAGAGGTTCATTCTTTATTGATGATCCAAGTAAAGCTGGTAATCTTACATTTAAGACTGGAACAAAATTATTCAGACTAAGTGACGATAGTAGTGATAGTAAAGTTGTTGGAGTATCAGACTCTAGCGGTGAAGCAGAATTTACTGCATCAGGTATTCTACAGACAACACAAGAAACAATTATATCTGTTAGAAATGCTAAGGTAACATCTGAAGCACAAGTTGATGCTAGAACTCTAGTAAATGTTACAGAAAGTGCGAGTGAAGAGACTAGATGGGTTGACCCATTAGCACAAACCTTCTTAATAGAGGATTCAACTCTTGAAGGTGGAGTTTTCTTAACTAAGATTGATATATTCTTCTTTACTAAAGACGAAGAGATTCCTGTTGCATTAGATATTAGAACAGTAGTAAATGGTAATCCAACACAGACAGTATTACCATTCTCTAAAGTTGTTAAGCAAGCAGAAGACGTATTTACATCTACAGATGCTTCTAAACCAACTACATTTACATTCAAAGCACCTGTATTCATACCATACAGAACAGAGCATGCTATGGTATTGACATCAGATTCTAACCAGTATAAGGTATTCATCTCATTATTAGGTAATGATGCTATTGATGCTGCACACATTGGAGAGAAAATCTCTGAACAACCATATATCGGTGTCTTATTCAAGTCTCAAAATGCGTCTACTTGGACTCCTTCTCAATATGAGGACTTGATGTTTAAGATTTACAGAGCAGAATTTACACTACCAACCACAGCATCACCTTCTAAACTTATCTTAGAAAATGGTGAGTTAGGTGAAAGTAATGGTGGATCATTGAACTTAGGAACAAACTCACTTAAAACGACTTCGGGTAGTGATCTAATTAGAATATTCCATAGTAATCATGGAATGCAATCAACACTCAACTACTTAAAAATTAGTGGTGTCATATCAGAGGTAGCAAATAGTCAACTTGCATCGGGATTGAGTTCTACAGATGCTAGTTGTGAGATTGCAGAAAACAACGGATTCCATACTACCATAGGTGGTTCTGCTGCAAGTTCATCAAATCCTGGTTTTATTAGAATACTTGGTGCTGCTGAAGATGGTAGTGAGGACGAGATTATTGCATACTCTGGATTAAGTGGAACTAATAATAAACAAGTTAACTTTATCACAAATGGTAGAAACCATACTGGAACATCTGGATCATCAACTGGAAAAGCACATGCATCTGGTGCAGTGGTAGAATGTTATAACTTTGATGGTATACCTCTCACTAAGATTAATAAAACACATAGCAGTGGTGTTCAGTCAATTAACAGTCCACATAGTTACAACTTACAAATTTCTGGCGTTAATGCAGGAACTGGTATACAAGGTGGTGGTGGAACTATAGTTGCATCTCAAAACGTTTCGTGGGATGTTCTTACACCACAGATTCAAAGTCAATTAGAACCTAGAACTAGCATGGTTGCTAGAGTTCAAGGAACAAGTGGTACATCTTGTGGACCTTTCCCATCAGGATCTAGTGCTGAGGTATCTTTTGTAAAAGACAGTGATTTCCAAGACGTTACTATTGGAGAAGAGAACTACTTCCCTGCTACTAAGATAGTTGCAAACCAAATTAACGAAATTAATAGAATGAATAGTGTTAAGTCACTTACTCTTGAGTTAAATCTTGATTCTGAAGTATCACACTTATCACCTGTTGTTGACTTAACTAGATGTGACATGATCACAACTGGTAATATAATCAACAATGTTGAACCTACATCTGGTATTGGAACAGAGTGTGCAGGAAACTACATCACCAAGGTTGCAAGATTAGAGAAAAGTGCCACTGGACTTAAAGTTATGCTTGCTGCAAATACTTGGACTGATGCTAAAATCGTAGTAATGTTCAAACTAATTCCTGTTGGTTACGTAGATAGTCTAGATGAACTACCATTCCAGTTCTTTAACACTACAGGGAGACCAGATAGCGGTGAATTAATTCCACAAAATGATCTAGTTACATTTACAGATTATGAATATACTGTAGAAGATGCAGATGAGTTTGATGGATTCCAAATTAAGGTAAGTTTACTAAATTATAATCAACCATATGTACCAAGAGTTAAGGATTTAAGAGGAATCGCATTAGCATAATGGAAGAAATTGAACTCATTCCTGTCGAGGGTCACACTACCCTTGGTAGGGATCCTGCGTCTAACGCAATACTCAACACTGATACTACACAGTATGACGCTTATATAAAGGCAAGAGCAAATGTAAAGAAAAAGGATCGCACTTTACAAGATTTGCAAGACGAAGTTACTGAATTGAAGGCACTTGTGAAAGACTTAATTCGGAAAGAGGATAAATAAAGTTAAGCTAAATATTATATGGAATTCTTAGAGAATGGCAAGTGCTGTATCCAATCTACTAATATATCAAGGTTCTGACTTTATCATCGACTTTACAGTTGAAAATGATAACGGTACAGATTTTAACCTTACAGGATATACAGTAGCAAGTAAGATAAAGAAGCATTATACAAGTAGCACTGAGACTACTGTAACTGCTGCAGTTCTAGATCCTGCTACAAGTGGGAGAATACAACTGTCTCTAAACAATACCCAGACCTCCGCTATGAAGAGTGGAAGGTATGTATATGACGTCGTAATAACTTCTAGCACTGGATTGAAATCCAGAGTCTTAGAAGGTTCAGTAAGCGTACTTGAGGGAGTAACACTTTAAATGGCAAGACTAAGATTCGGAGACCAATCAGTTCCAAAGGTCACTCGCGTCGCAACAGGCGGTGGTGGTGGAACAATTGGTGGAATGTCAGACGTAGATTTGACAGACACATCCCAAGGTGGACTAGCAAATGGTTCATTACTTGTATACGATCAAGCAGCAACAAGATTTGTTGCCACAAACGTATTAAACGATATAACAGTAAATGGAGGTAGCTTCTAATGGCATCCAATATTCTAATAAAAAGAAGCACAGGTTCTACCGCACCAGGTTCGATTACCTTTGGTGAACTTGCTGTAACTACGGGTGCTAATGGTACCCAAGCAAACGCAGGAGACCGTATATTTGTCGGAGACAATAACGGTGCTGCACAGGTTGTAGGTGGTAGATACTTTATGGACATGTTGGATCATGTTCATGGAACACTAACTGCTAGTTCATCTGTAATAGTCGATAGTAACTCAAAGATTGACACATGGAATGTTGACGACATTACCCTCGATGCAAACGTCATTACAACTTCTACTACTGATTCCGACCTTATCTTCCGTGCAAATGGCACAGGTAAGTTAGTAATCGAAGATGGTCAAGAACTAGAGTTTGGAACTACAGGAGATGTAGAACTCTCATTCAATGACTCAGATGCAGTTCTAGACGTCAAGCGAGTAGCAGGAACCCCTGACTTGCGTATTGCTGACGATATGAAACTAATCTTTGGAAACAACAAAGATGCTTCTATCACATATGATGAAACAACAAGTGATAAACTAAAGATTGATGGTGCTGATATTCAAATCGGAACCACATCAACCAGTAAAGTAACTTTTGCAAACACTACAGATGCTTCTAACGTTGCTACTGCAGCAGTTGCAATTGCAGGAGGTCTTGGTGTAGCAGCAACAGCATACATCAAAGATCTGAATGTAGATGACAATGCTACTATAGGAACTGCAGTTGGAGACTCCCTAACAGTTAATTCAACAACTGTTTTCCAGAATCAAGTTACCTTTAACGGAACCACAAACATCTCTGGTAATACATCTCAGACTGGTAAGATTGAGATAGATAACCTTAAGTTAGATGGTAATACACTATCTACTATTAACTCTGTTCAAGAATTGATAATTGACCCCGATCCTGCAACTGATGCGGGTGGTCTTGTTATCATTAAAGGTGACTTACAGATTGATGGAACTACAACTACAGTGAACTCTGCTTCAATGTCAGTTAATGATCCTACAATCGAATTAGGAGATCCTACAACTCCTGTTACATTAACTGCAGAAGCAGCTGGTGGTCAGGCAGTAGTAGTTGTAGATGCTATAGATCAACTACAAGTTGGTGACTCAGTTACTTCAACATCTGCAGGAATTCCTAATAGCACAGTTATTAATTCTATTAATACTGGAACTAAAGCAGTTACTTTAAGCAACAACTTATCTCAGACAATGGCATCTGGTTCTGTTCTTGCTACAGTAAGTGGTGCTGATGATGCATTAGATCGTGGTGTTAAAATTCACTACAATAAAGCTGGAGTAAACCAATTTGGTTTCTTTGGTTTTGACCGCACAGGTGGTGCTGACGGAGCTGGTGCATGGACATTTATTGAAGATGCAACAGATACAAACACTGTATTTGGTGTTACAGGTGACCGTGGTACAGTTGTACTAGGTGACTTGGAACTTGATACTGACCTTGAGGTTCAGTATGGAGGAACTGGAGCAAGCACATTTACCTCAAATGGTATCATTTATGGTAACGCTGCGGGTGCAATGCAAGTTACTGCAGCAGCAAACATGGGTTCACCAGGCACAGGATCTGACGTATCAACATCATATCAGGTATTAACTGTAACTGCAGCGGGTGTTCCTGTATGGACTGACACCATAGACGGTGGAACTTTTTGATATTAACCAATTATGAATGCACAAATCGTTATTAACACATTACAAAAGAAAATTTCTGAATTGACACTGATAAATGTAATGATGGAGGCACAAATCCAAGATTTACAAAGTCAGTTAAATAGTATGAAAGCTGAACAACAAACTGAGAATGCTCTAGATGGCAACGAAAATCAAACTAAAGAGATCGACGACAGCAGCAGCAGTCCCGACAACTTCTAATCTAGTTGACGGTGAGATAGCTCTCAATATAACGGATAGGAAACTATACGCTAGAAACGGATCTAATATAATAGAGGTAGCAAACCAAAAACCTAACACAGGTGAAGTGGTTACTACCATGCTTTCTACTGACATTACAAATGGTCAGGGAAATACTTATTATGTTGCCACAGCTGGTTCAGATGTTAATACGCTTGCAAATGGTGGTGCAAATGGTAAGCACCCAGATACTCCATTTGTTACTATTACAAAGGCACTTGCCACTGCAACTGCGGGAGATACAATTTTAGTTGCACCAGGTGAGTATCAGGAAGTCTTCCCAATAACAGTTACTGATGGTGTCACATTACGTGGAACAAATTTAAGATCAACATCGGTAAAACCAACAAACGCAACAAATAATAATAACGCATTTATAATGTCTGGAGACGCTCATGTTTCCGACTTAACAATTAAAGATTTCTTTTATGATAGTGGCAATGACAAGGGATATGCATTTGTCGTAGTAACAAATATGAACTCTACACAGAGTCCATATATTGAAAGAGTTACAGTAAATACAAAAGGTAGTGTAGTATCTGGTTCAGATCCTTATGGATATGCACAAGGAGACGCAGGACGTGGTGCTTTACTAGATGGTGCAAACATTGCATCTGCATCACAGCATGGTTCTGTTTTATTCAATGAGTGCACATTTATTACACCGAATCAAGTTGGTTTAAAAATTACCAATGGTATGCGTGTAGAGTGGTTGAATTGTTTCAACTATTTTGCATCTATCGGTATTCAAGGTGTCCAAGGTACAACTGGTAAATCTGGAACAGGTAACACAAGATTAAAATTATCAGGAGTCAGTGGAACATTTTCTACATCTGAAGTTGCATACCAATTAGAGAATGGTTTTCAGTCAGGAACTTATACAAGATCAGGGTCTACAGTAACTCTAACCAGAACTGCACATGGTTTAGTATCTAACGATTACATCTATGCAGATCATATCAGTGGTGGTGCTACAGATGGATTCTATCAGGTAACTAAAGTAGATAATGATAATGTAACTTACACTAGTGGATCTGGAACTATATCATCCAGTAATGTAACTTACAAAAAAGCAGTTGCACGTGGTGTAGTTTCAAGTAACGATGGCACATATGTATTCATTACTGGTAAGGGAACTGGAGAATTTGTAATTGCAAACAAATTACCAAAAACTTTAAGTAGATTTGGTGACTCACAGTTAGATACAGCACAGAAAAAATTTGGATCAGCATCTATATTATTAGATGGAACAGAAGATAACGTAAAGGTTCCAGACGATGAAGACTTTGGATTTGGAACATCAAATTTCTGCATAGAAGCATTCATAAGACCTGGCAGTGTATCAGGTATTCAAAGATTATTTGATCTTAGAAATGCATCTGCTACAGATACAGCACCTACAATGTATCTTAATGGAACTGCATTACATTATGGAGTGGGAAATACATCACACATTAATGGTGGAACTTTATCTACAGGAACATGGTATCATGTTGCTGTTGCTAGAAATGGTGGTACAACAAAATTATTTTTAGATGGAACTGAGTTAGGCACATATAGCGACGCTAATAATTATGGAACTACAAAAGCAGTTATTATAGGTTCTGATTATCAGGAATCTCCTTCAGAGGCATTTAATGGACATCTTGATGAAGTAAGAATTAGTAAAGCATCTGCTCGTTTTACTGCAGGATTTACCCCTACAACCAGTGAATATGGTTCTGACCTGAATACAGTGTTATTGCTACATGCTAATGGCACAGACGCTTCTACTACCTTTACAGACGTTTCTGGTGGTATATCTGATATTAGATCTAGCGGTGGAGATTCTGCTACATCTGTTATTACTGCTGACTATTCTCAGTTCGGTGCTGAGTTACGTTCAGTTGCATCTGCATGTGTATATGGTCAGAAAGGTGTACAGGCAGATGGTTCTGGAACAAAACTTATACTTACTGCACATAACTTTGGTTATGTTGGATCTGGTGCAGACTATACTAATGACCCATCTCTTGCTATACAGGTAAATGAGGTAGAAGAACTTAACAGTGGTAAAGTTTTATATTCTTCTACAGACCAAGACGGTGACTTTCGTGTTGGTGATGCATTTACTGTAGACCAAGAAACTGGTAACGTAGCTTTTGCTGCCACATCAACAGCTCAGTCCGCTGCAAATATTACTTTAAGTGATGCAACTGGTACAACTAATATATTCCCTGCATATATTGAGACAGGTAATTTAAGATTAGCAGGAAATAGTATTACATCTACTACAGGTCAGGTAATCGTTGACCCCTCTGGTGAAGAAGACTTTGTTGTTAACGCAGAGACAATTGTTAAAGATGCGATATATTTTGATATTGATAAGTCTATATCATTTGGTAGCAACGTTAAAGGTTCACTAAAAATTGGTGGATTTGGTGGTAGCACAGTATTTGGTTCATCAGAGGCATCCACATTCTCAACAAGATCACTTAGTGTTATTAAAAATGGTTTAAAAACTGTTAATGTAACTGGTGCAGGAACAGGATATACGGGTGGAGTTCAACCCACATCGGCAATTACAGATCCTTTCCTAAAAGCAACTGTATCGAGTGCTATCAAAACAACTGGTGTTGTTAAAAGAATAGTTTTAACTAACAGAGGTTCTGGTTATACAGCTGAACCAACCGCAGCATTTAGTGCAGGAACAGCGAGTGGAACTGTTGCTCTTGGAAATGGTGGTAAAGTTGAGGCAATAACAATAGATGATGGTGGAACTGGATATACATCTGGAACAATTGCTGTTACAATAGATGCACCAGCTGAAGTAGTTTTTACAGGAGGATCAACAGTTGTCAATACAACTGCTAACACAATCACACTTACTAACCATCCATTTGAAACTGGAATGGAAGTTACATATGATGCGACATCTCTTGATGCAACTGCAACTGCTGTTGGTGGATTAACAACAGCAACAAATTATTTTGTTATTAGAGTTGATAACAATACAATAAAACTCGCATTAAATTTAACTAATGCTAATAATGGAACAGCAATATCACTAACAACCGTAGGAGCTTTACAACAATATTTCCAAGGTCAATCAGCAGTTCTTGGAACTCCTACAATTTCTGCAGGAGTAATTACAGCAATACCTCTTACAAGTGGTGGATCTGGATATGAGAACGCACCTTCAATTATTATTACTGACTCAGGAAGTGGAGCATCTGGAGCAGCAACTGCTGTTTATGGTAAATCAGTAGATACTATTACAATAGACACAGCAGGAAATTATACATCTGCACCTACTCTTTCATTTACACTCGGTACAGGAGATACAACTGGTTCTGGTGCTGCAGGAACTGTTATATTAGGATATGGGTTAGATTCACTTACATTATTAACTCAAGGTTTAGGATATAGAAATTTACCAACTTTAACTATAACTCCAGTTGGACAAGCACCAACATTAGCTGCAACATTTACTTTAACCATAGATGAACAAAGTGGTAGACTTGCATCCTTAACATTAAATACGCCAGGAGAAGGATATGAATCTAATCCAACTCTAAGTCTTGATGGTGGTGGTGGAGCAGCAGCAACCCTTGGTGTAAAAGTTCAATCACTAGTTGGAGCAATAACTGCTACTGGATCAGGATACCTACCTGGCATATACAGTGATATTTCATGGACAGGATCATCGGCAGGAACAAATGGAACCGCAACATTTACTGTGCCTGGTCTTGCAGGAGCTATTACTGCAGGAGGATCTGGTTATACTGCCAAAGATGGCGGTGGTGCGTATGAGGCAATAACATTTAGAAACGCTCCAACAACAACTTATACAGTAACAGTTGTTCAAAGAGTCAAACTTGGTTTTTCTGGAACTATAACAAACGGACCTTTCCAAGTTGGTGAGACTGTAACAACAAGTGGAGCTGGCGGTGGAACAGGAACTGTTACCGTAGTTGGAACAGATTACATCTATTTGAGTGGTGTAACTGGAACATTTGTAGATGGAGGGGTAGAAACTATAACTGGTGGAACTTCTGGTGCAGCTGGCACACTTGATATTGCTAACACGAATGTCAACAGATTTTTAATCAACGGTGTTGAGGGACAAAGTGTAACACTAACCGATGACAATACATACAAATTTGATACTTCAGATGCTAGTAACGTAGGACATCCTCTAGCACTTGGAGATACTATTGCAGGAGTTTCTTCAAGATCACAAGGAACTTTAGGCACTGCAGGATCATATTTTGAAGTAGTAGTAGCACCTGGTGTAGCTGCATTGTCATTGACCACATATCTTAACTGCACAGTTCATGGTCAGGGTATGATTGAACCTGGCACTGTTGCTTTCCAAACTGGAACTGCAGGACAAAGTGGTACTCTAATGACAGCAAACATTACTGTATCTGGTGGTGCAGTAACTGCGGTAACAATTGTTAACCAAGGTCAAAATGTAAAGGTTGGTGATGTATTAATAATTGACAATACAGGTGTAGGTGGAAGTGGAAGTGGATTCCAATACACAATTAACTCAAGTAACACAGGTATTGCAACCGTAACAAACATATCTTTGGATGGATCTGGATATGCTATTGGAGAAGTATTAAGTGTTTCTGACAACGATGTTGGTGAAGCAGGAGGTAGTGGATTCCAGTATACCATAAGTAATGTAGGTTTTGTAACTGGGATTGATATACAAGATCCTGGTCAAGCATATGAACTTGCTGACACATTAATTTTAGGACCTGTAGGTGGTGCAAACACTCCCCAAGGAACTGGTTTATCAGTCAGTCTTGCAGCATTAGATCCAATCAAATCTCTTGAGTTAACTCAAGCGGGTGCATTGAACATGGGTGTTGGTGGTGCTTCACAAATGTCATTGACTCCAGAAGGAACTATTACAGCGACCCAATGGAATATTACCTCATCTGGTGTAGCAAATCTTTCTTCAGTCGTTACTAGTGGTAGTATAGCTGTAACAGGAACTTTTGCAGTAACAGACACTTCTGCATTTACAGCAAGGGCAACCTTTAATGGTGGTATAACTGTAAGTGGTGCTGACTCATCAGTCGATAGAGCATCAGTAAAATTAGTAAACGGAGATGCAGGTACACCCTCTCTCTCATTTACCAACTCAAGTCAAACAGGACTATTCAGACAAGGAGCAGATGCAATTGGTATATCTTTTGCAGGAACTGAAGGTATTAGATTAGATGGAACAAATTATATTGATACACAAGGATTACAGGTCAATTCTACTCGTGGTTCTACTACTCCATTCCTAAAAGTAGAAACCGCAACTCCTAAGTTATCAATAGGTGCTGCTGCCACACAAATAGAAATCAACAATGCGACAACTATCAGCACAGCAGGAACCGATATTGATGTCCCTCTAACTTTTGATACTAAAGGTGGTGGAGACTACACATTTAAGGGTGGAACAAACGTTGATCTTGTTGTTGATGATGGAACCACAGAAGTATTCAAATTAGAAACATCTACAGGAACTGCTACATTCTCAGGCAACTTAGATGCAGGAAAATTAAGAATTAGACAAAACGTAATTGCAAATAATAGCACTGGAGCAACAAGATCTTTTGGTGAGGTTGTTGGAATTACAGTTACTGGAGTTGGATCTGGATATACCAATGGAACATACACAGCAACAGCAACAACATCAACAGGTGGTGGAACAGGATGCACGGTTACACTTACTGTTGCTTCTGGAACATTCTCAGCAGTTACTGTAGTTGATAAAGGACAGAACTATGCAGTAGGCGATCAACTTACAATCACTGCAGTTGGCGGTGGATCTGGATTAGCAGTCACTGTATCAGACATTGAGGGTAAAGGTATTGTATTAAAACCATCAGCAGGAAACGATGTATTATGTGACACTACTGGATCTTTTGTACTTCCATCAGGAACTACAAACGAACGTCCTCTTGCATTAGATCGTATTACTGGTGCTGTTAGATTTAACACTAGTCAATTACAATTTGAAGGTTTCAATGGAAATGACTTTGTTTCTCTTGGTGGTGTTCGTGACGTTGACCAAGATACTTTCATATTAACTGAGTCTGCTCCTGCTGCTGATGAAGATACATTTGAATTTTATAATGTAGGTGTTAACTCATTATCAATTAGTCAAACTAAATTTACTATTAGAACTGCTAAGACAGTTGATGTTCAAGGAACTTTGAGAATTGATGGTGTTACTTCATCTGAAGATCCATTAATTATTCAACGTGGTTCAACAGATATTGTTAAAATTAGAGATAAGAAAGATTTTGAGGTATGCGATGGAAGCACTTCGGGACTAAGACTAAGAGCATTACCTGTAACAGGTACAATCGCAACCATAGGAACTGTAACATCTAACGGAAATAATTACGGATTATCAGCAACATATACTGGCGTAGCATCAACAGGAGTATTTGGAGGAACAGGAGCAACATTTACTGTCGTTACTAATGGTAGCGGTGGTATATCAACTGTGACAATTGTATCTGGTGGAACTGGATATGAAGTTGGTGAGATTATAAAAATTGCGGGTAACCTATTAGGTGGAGTAGCAGTTACTGATGATATTACATTCCCAATTCTCACACTCTCTAGCACAATTCCACCATTCTCTAGGATGGATATTGTTTCTCAAGATTATGTAACACAGATGGATGAAAAACCATTCCTATCATATGATAGTAATGGTGCACAAGCAGGATTTAAAATTAACAGAGGATGGGCTGGAAATACTCAAAATTATCTAACTGTAATGGATTCTACAGCAACATTTGTAGAAATAGATTCAGCACGAGTAGAAGGTGGTCAATTAAGTTCATTCCCAACATCTGCAACTATAACTGCATTTGATAGAACTTCGTTTAAGGGTTCTAAGACACTTGTAACCATTGAAAGTGATGACAATAAAGTTCATATGCTTGAGGTTACAATCGTCTGTGCTTCAAATGGAACAACTGCACATGCAACAGTTACTAATTCAATAACTTCTGACAATGATTTGATAGATGCAACTGTTTCTGTTGTAGGTTCTAGCGTGAATATCTCACTAGCAAAATCTAGTCAAGCAACTTCATCATCAAACTTCACTGGTAGATTCACAACTACCAAAGTCAAGGTATAAATAACCTCTAGGTAATCTAAGACAATGCCCGTAAAGAATTTTTCATCAATAGGAGGATACTCAGTAGCATCTACTGAAGTAATGAATACTGATAGAGCTCTGAAAAATGTCTCGGCAATGCATATGGTAAGTAATCATTTTACTGATGCAAATAAAGATATTTTTATTCTTAAAAGGCAAACAGATGCTGCTAATAACACTATGCAGTTATCTTTAGATGGCACGACCCCTCTTAATACAAATACACCTCCTTTAGCAAATGATTCAGTTGCCTTTGCAAGTGGAACAATTTTTGGACAAGAGACCTCAAACAATACATATGTTTATGCAGTCAAATTTGACCTTGTAGTTACTACAACATCTGGAGGACTTCCAACAATTGCTTCTGAAAGGAAAATAATTGTTAGAAACAATCCACCTGGTCAAGAAACTTGGAATGTGGTTCCAGTCGCAATACAAATTGGCGGAGTACCATTCTTTACTTTTCAAGTATCAAGTGTGACAACCTCATCTACTGTAAAGTGGGTAGGTAATTTAGAATTAACCGTTGTTACATAACCTTTTAGGAACGAAATGAGTTTTCAGATTAATGCCGACCAACAGAGGATTGAAGCCTCTGGATCAAAAGCAACAGGAAATTGGACGAACGCCACATACAGCAGATCAGCAGCTGGTGTAGGTAACATAGTCTCTGTTGCACATGGTATTATAGGATCAGATAAATTTTATCTTGACTTCACATCTGGTGGCGAAGTAGATGGCAATTTTATAGTAACGAAAGTAGATGACGATAATTTAAGTTTTGTAGGTTCCGCAAACAGTGTAATTACAGCGGGTGCAGGAGTATCATATAAAAGAGTAAGATCATTAAGTATTCAAGGAGACGAGTCACTAGAAATATCTGTTGGTCAAGGTGCATTAGAAAAAGACGCAATATTCGTAGGAAAAAACGCACAGGAAAACATCAGAGTTGGTATCAATACTAATAATCCTGAGTATGAACTAGACGTTGAAGGACAAATTAGAACGACTCGTTCAATCATTTCTGATACTGCACAGGTCACAAACCTTGATATTGACACGATTATCAACCCTGCGTTGAAACTTCGTGGTCCTAATCTAATTAACTTTGAAGATACAGATGTAACAAGTCCGACTTTTGGAACAACATTCTTTCCAACTGCTGACACACCTCCTCTAAGTGATCAGTCCAGAAGGGTTGCAACCACTGATTTTGTATACCAAGTTGCTACTAATGACACTGGTGGACGTGTATATGTATCACAAACTATTGGTAGTGATTTAAACGATGGTCGTTCAGCTGCAAGACCAGTTAAAACTATTAAGAAAGCAGCACAGATTGCTTATGGATTACAGAAAGCAACTCCAGATCCTAGTGACGAATACGTTTCTATCATCGTATCTGGTGGTGAGTATCTAGAAGATAACCCCATATCACTTCCTAGAAACTGTTCACTTGTTGGTGATAACTTAAGAAGAGTTATTGTTAGACCTCAAAACCAAGATCGTCACATGATCAAGGCGTCTAACGAAACATATATTATTGGTGTTGTATTCAGAGACGCATTACAGAACGCATCAGACCCACAAAGTACAGTAATTCATACTTGGAAGTATGCCTTTGTGTTTGATGACAAACAAAGATTATACTATGAACCAGAGGTGGGACAGATTCCCGCAGTGCCTGGTGACAAGTATCGTGGTGATAACATATTCAAAATTACATTTAACAACCACACAGGTAGTAACACAACTCTAGAAATTGGAGATTTTGTACAGGGTGGATCTTCAGGAACACTTGGTACAATTCAGGGAGTAAACTTTACAGGTCCTGTAGCATCACCATACTCTACAGGTGACGTAACTGTTCTTGTTACATCAAACGTCAATGATGTATTCCAAGACGCTGAAAAAATATTTTATGATAATGTTGCAGCAGATATTATTACTGATATCAATAATGCGAGCGTATCAGATAGATTTGACGTTGTTGATGCTGAGTCATTAAGACCAGAATTAGAGACAATATCTAACCAAATTTATCAGCATACTATTGACACTGAAGTGGAAACGGTGTCATTTAGAGGTAGCACAAATTATATTGATACTACACTTGATAGAATTACAATTACAGGACATGGTTTCTCAACTGGTGACCAAGTTGCATACAGCATAGATGAGAACACAACTCCTTTACCAGGTTTACTTGATGGCACACGTTATTGGGTAAGAAAGGTAGATGATAATACTATTGAATTATATGATCTAGAAGCAAATGCCATTGCCAATACAAGTATAACTCAGGGTAGAAAAGATATTACAGGCGTATCTGCAGACGATAAGTTACATGAGTTGACAACTGGCAATATAATGCTAGATGATAATCACATCTATGTCACAAATCATCAGTATACAACTGGAGATGGTGTCATTTACCGTGCAGGACAAATGGGCGGTATTGGCGGTCTTGTTGATGGAACTGCATACTTTGTTTATAAAGAAAGTGATAACTGGTTTAGACTTGCATCATCTGCTGCTAACGCAACACAGAAAGATGCATCAGGTGCAGATAATCCAGTAACATTACCTCTAACATCTACAGGATTTGGTTTCCAAAGATTTGAATTACAAAATAAACTTTTAACAATCACAACGATTGATACATCAACCAACACTATAGCAACTTACAACGGTCCTATCTTTACCTTAGCAAGTTCTTCTGTGGGATCCGACTTCCATGATTATGAAGTTGGACAAGAAGTTAATATCTATGGTTTCCAAAATGGTTCTGTAGATTTTGGAACATCTACAAATAGTTCATATACAATTTCTGGTGGAGAAATTACAGTTTCAATAACTAGCGTTGATAATGCAAAGACAAGTGCATTATTTGCTGATTGGGCAACTCTAGGTCAAGCGGGTCTTACATTTAACTTCCCTAATGCTGACGCTAGATTTAATAAGACATATCTTATTGGTAGTTTTACTGCAGGATCTGGAACTCCAACACTTCCATCAAACTCTGATTTGGGTTTAGGTTATGGTCGTTATAATAGTTCTAATACTACAATCACATTTGTATTAAAGCAAGCAAACATTGATACTGCTAGTGATGTAACAACATCATCTGGAACTGGAGTATCCGTTCTTGATAACCTTTCAGATCTTAATGGTAGAAAATATATTACACACCGTATTGAACGTGCTGATGGTTACTCATTACAGTTTGTTGTAAGAGCAAATATATCTCAGGTTGGAACATCTATTGATCCAACTGGTAACCAGACTGTTGTTGGTTCTAACAACTACGTTTTAGCATCTCTACGTAACTCTCCCTATGGATTTAGCAAGATCAATATTAGTGATAGATTCAGAGATGGTGCTGAGAATATTAAAAACAACCAAGAGTTTATTGCAGAGGAGGCAGTCGCTTATGTCAAATATTATTATGAATCATCCGCTACTCGTGGTACTGCACTTACTATTGGTGGAACAAACTTTGGACAAGTAGCAGCAACAGTTGCAAGAGGAATTACATCATGGTCTGTAAGTGGTGAGACTGCAACTATCAAGGTTCAGAAAGGACACAACTTATATCCTAGTTTCAGTCAGCATACTCCAAGTGCTGCAACATACACCCCTGCAACTGGTGTATTAGAAGTAACAATTACTGGTCACGGATTTAGTAATGGCGACTTGATTAAATTTGATGCGGGTGCATTAGTCTTTACTTGTACAACAGATAGTAACCAAACTCAGCATCCTTACCCAAGAGGATCAGATCCTGCATTTGATAAGTGGTTAAAAATATCTAATAAAACAAACGATACCTTTGAAGTTAACGTTGGTGTATCTAGTGACACCTCAACTCATACACTTGTAAGTGCAGGAACTAACTCACTCAAGAAGTCATTAACATCTCAAGTAACTATTGCTAGTTCTGGTAATGCTACAGTTAATGGAACTCATGGTATTAAAGACATCTATGATGATAGAGAGTTTACCATAGATCTTAACTCAACTGCTGCTGACACGCAGTCTGGAACTGGTGGTACATTCACAGATAATCAACAACCATTCAGAACTCCTAACAGTAAGGATCAAGGTAACAAATACGGTGATGTTTCTGAGTTGTTATTTGCTAACGCAGATATGATTGCAGATTATGCAGTCAATAAAATGCTTGCTGCAAATCCAAGTTACACAATACCTACAGGAAGCACAGCATGTTACGATGATGTTAGAGACTTTATTCAAAAATGTGTGTCACATAACCTCAAGTGGGGTGGTAACGATAGAGTATATGACCAAGCAAAATTCTATATTGATCCTGGTTTCTCATTAACAAGAGATCGTTATGTAGAGGTATTTGGATACGCAAAAGATGCTTGTATTTTAGCAGGAAGAAACCTACCTCTATACAGATCAACTTACGCTACAAAATTACAGTATTATCATCTTGCAACTCTTGATACAGGTGCAGGAACAGTTCGTCGTGACGCTGCAACTCTAATACAAAAGAACTTAGAATTAATTGCGTTTGAGGCAGTTCAAAGATATAACATTGATAACCCATCACATAATGTGCCTGGCGGAAATCAAAACTGTATTGATGACGTATTAGATTTACTAAGAACTGTTGTATACAACCTAGCATACGGTGGTAACGAACAAGTTTATGATGCTGCTGAGTTATATACAAACTCTGTATTTTTAGACGGGGAAGAGACAGAATCTCGTGCAGTATTCCAGATAGCAAAGACACTTGCTAGAACAGTTGCAATTAGTGATTCTATTGGAACTATCGAAGGTAATCATGGATTTACTCAGGTTCTTGATAATACAAATAAAGGAACCGCTGTAGAGCAAGCATTCATTGATGATTTCTTCACAATCGTTGATACTGCTATCGCTAATGATAACATGTCACATGCCACTAGAACAGTTGCTACTGCACCTTCTTGTGCAAACGTTATCTCAGCAATTACAACCTTCTTCAGCACCGTTACAACAGCGTTAGGAAGCGGTTCTACTGCAGGATCTGTGTCCAGTGTTACAAGAACATCTTCACCTGGCGATCAACAGTGTGTTGATGACACAATGAAGATTCTTAGAGCATTCCAATATGACCTAAGATATGGTGGTAACCAGAAGACTGTAGAGGCAGCAAACTTATATATTTCTGGTGCTAGTGGTGTACAACATGTTGCGACTGAGGTTACATATACTCGTGCAATATTTGCTGCAGCAAAAGAATTAGCAATAGATGCAATAAGAAATAATTTAGAGAATGGTCAATTCTCACAAATATTACCCAGAGGAAACGGTTCTATTACAGTAGATTCATCTGCTCCTGAGTGTGCTAACGTTGTATCTGCATTGACTACAAATTGGGGTATTCTTGATAATGTATTGTCTAGTGGCAATTCCTACAGTGGAACAGTAACAAATCCTGATCCTCTTATTGTGGAACAGGATGGATTGAAGTATAGTTTCCCACTTGCAAATACATTCTTAGATCTTCCAGTTATTGAAGCATCACCTTATATTCAGAACTCTTCACTTATATCATTCCTTGGTGGTTCTGGTTGTGAAATTGATGGTGCTAAAGTTGCTACACCTAACGTTCCTAGACCAGGTCTAAAACAGAATTCACAAGGTGCAACTGTTGCACAGTTTGACCCACAAGGTAAGTCGATGGTTGCAAACGCATTCACCATCATTTGTTTTGGTGGAACTGCGTATAACGTCAGTAACGATGGTTACACACAGTTAGTTTCTGTGTTTGCTATCTTCTGTCAAGATGGTATCTTAACTCAGTCTGGTGGTTATGCATCGGTTACTAACTCAGCATCTAACTTCGGAACATACTCTCTACGTGCTACGGGATTCAGAGCAGAAGCATATGACTTTGATATTGGTACTATACAAACTATCACAGAAGATGTTGATGGCAATGGTCTCCCAACGGGTAGACAAGTTATACAGGTTGGTGGAACAACATTAACAGGTATACCAATTGAAGATTATATTATTAAAATTGATGGTTATACATCTGCTGACCCTGCGGTTGAACATATCATTCTAGAAACAGAACTTATTTCTGGTTCTGCAGGAACACAGGTTGTTGCTAAAATTACAACTAACCGTTCGATGGACTACTCTGATGGCACTAACCGCTATCAGTCATCTAATGATCCATCATTTGCTGCAGGAAGTTTACCACTAAGTAATCTTCTTAATAAGACAATTAGATTCCACAGACCATCTGTTACTAACTCATCATCACACACTTGGGAATATTCTGGATCAGGTAATACCTATGCTGCGTTACCACAAAACGGTGGTGTTGGATTAGGAACTGCATTTGAAGCAGCAGAAGAATCATTCGGTCAGGTTTATACATCAGGAACCAACGAGTTTGGTGACTTTAAAGTTGGTAACTTTGTTACGATCTTCAACAGAACTGGTGCTATCAGTTTCGTTGGAACAGTTAGTATCTCTGAACTATCATCTATTAAGATTGTTGGTGGTGACATCACAATTACAGGATTCTCACAAGATGATAACTTAGGTGGAACATTCGCATCTGACTCCTTACTACCTACACAGGCATCTGTTAGAGATTATATTTCAAACAACTTAGGACCATATCTAAACCAACCATACTCTACAAACGCAGTTCCATCTGCACTTGTTCAGTTAACATCATCTGGTAAGATTAACATTGACCAGATTCCTGCGTTACGTCCATTCAATATTACATCTGTTGCATCTACTGCAGAAAGACTTGCTATTGAAGATGCAAAGGCGGGTGATATTGCAATTGAAACAACAGCAACAACATTTAGCGTTGCTGCTGCTTCTGTTAATACTAGCACTGAAGTAATTACCATTGTAGGACATGGTGTTAATACTGGAGATATATTAACATATACATCAGGAAGCAGTCTTATTACTGGATTATCTGATGGTGTAGAATATTATGCTATCAAAGTAGATGATGACAATATTAAACTTGCAACTACTAAATCTAACGCTGAGTCTAACCAAGTAATAAATTTACAATCTCAAGGTGCAGGAACTCATCAATTCAAGACACAGGGTGTTGCGATATCATATATTCTTGAGAATGATTTAGAATCTCAGTTCTTAGCATTCATTCCTAACAGTGCATACACATTCGGTGTAGGTGATATTATAGTTGGTAGTGTTACAACTGCTCGTGGAACAGTAAGTGCATATAACGATGGTCAAATATTTAACTTTGTTATCAGCACAGCTGGTGATAGTTATAGTGGAGATTTTGCATTAACAATATCTGCACCTGATGATACATCGAATGGTGTTCAAGCTGCTGCTACAGCAAACGTTGTTAATGGTTCAGTAACTAAAGTCACCATTACAAATGCGGGTAAGGGTTACTATTCACAACCAACTGTTCAATCACAGGTTTCATCTGGAGTTACAGCAGTAATCGCTGCACAGATTGAAGGTCGTGTAAATATCAACATTGCAAATAACATTAAATTTGAGTCAAGTGACTTTATACTTGATCAAGGTTTAGTTAATGAAGCAACAGGAACATACTCTCAGACTGATACTACCGTTACTGTCACAGAGAGTAGTAGTCACAACTTATCTAACGCTGATATAGTTTATATTGACTTTACAAGTGGTGGAGCATCAGATGGTTTCTATGCAATATCTCTAATCAATTCTACTCAGTATGCTATAACTTCCCCATCTAGCGGAACTAATAGTGGTAACATGGCAAGGAAGAGGATTATTGATATCTCTAGAGCTATTAATACATCTGGTGGAAATGCTTCAAACTGGACACAGTTAACATCAACAAATATTGATGCTTCTAACATTGTTGCGGGAACAATTGATCCAGAAAGATTAGCGGGTAAAGGTGCTGCTAACTCCTTCACATTCTTACGTGGTGACTCATCATATGAGTATGCATTACAATCACTTAGAGGTACCACTCAAGACGCTGTTGTTGTTGGTGGTTCTTTGTCAGATAGTAGTTATATTGACAGTATCACTATTACAAACGGTGGAACAGGATATACAGACGGAACTTACCAGAACATTCCGATGGATGGTGGTAATATCTCTATTAGTAGTGACAGTGTTGCTCGTGCTACTTATATTGTAACTAGTGGAACAATTACATCTGCTACTGTTACTGACTCAGGAACAGGATATACAGGTGACTTTTCTGTAGTCATACCAAGTGAACTTGGTGGTGGTAGCGGTGCTATACTTGGAGCAACCAAAGGAACAATCAACCGTTACTATGGTAACATTGAAATTGATATTAGAAAGGGTAATAACTTAACACCTAGTGCAGTAACTCATGGTAATTACGGTGTATTCAGATTTAGAAAAGACGTAACAAATCAGGCAGTTGGTAACCAAGATCAAGGTGGATTTATTATTGATAACACAGGTAGTGTTTCAATTGATCAGGGTGCAGGATCTGAACTTAATGCTGATAAACTAGATGGTAACCAAGGTGCCTTCTATCAGAACGCAGGAAGTTTAATCTTCGGAACATTAGATCCCGCAAGACTTGCAAACACCACATATAATATATCAATATCTGGTACTGCTGATACTGCAAACAGAATCTTTAACGAGACCGCATCAGTTACATCAAACCCTGCTCCATCTTCTGCAGCAAACGGTGTTGCTGCTGCACTTAGAAACAACAACGCTGATGGTCTATCAGATGGTGGAACCACACATGGTGTTGTAACATACAGAAGACAGGCAACAGGTAATGCTTCTACTCAATTAGGATTTACAGATAACAATAATCTATACATCAGAGGTAACAGTGGTATTAATGCAGTTTATTCTAACTGGTTTAAGATTTGGTCAGAAAATAACCAAGGTGCTGCAAGTGGATTGGATGCTGATAAATTAGATGCGAAACAGGGTCTATGGTATCAAACAGGTTATAACGTAGGTGACACACGTGGTGGCATCACATCACCTATTGGTGATATGTTCTTACCAGAGGTTCTTGGTCAGGACAAGATAGTCTTTGAGAACTTCTATGTTAATGACACAGGTAACAAGTTTACATTCTACATTCCTGACTTCCATTGTAACAGTGGTGTTGGTGGTAATATTAATAATGGTGGAACATATACTATCTACTCTGATGTAGGTGCAACAAACAACATTGGTTCTATCGTAGTTGATGGTTCAAATGGTGTTCAAGAACTTACACATACAACTGGTGAAATTTATTCACTCGTAACAGGAACTGTAGCATTTGTAGGTGCAAACTCAAACGCTAATGTGTATGTCTTCGGACCTAATCCTGGCACAAAATGGACTGTATCTTCATCTAACAAAGTTTCTGGTGGATCAGTAAGTATCTTTGGATTACGTGATGATGCAAACGGTGCTAAGTTGCAGATTGGTAAAGCAGCGGTATCAACAACTCCAACAATAGACTTTAGATCATCTGGTCTTGCACCAAACTATGACGTTCAAATGCTCATCTCTGGTGGTAATAGCACAGATGGAAATGGAACTATTAGATTCAACGCTTCAGACTTTACCTTTAACGGTAACACTGTATGGCACGCAGGAAACGATGGTGCATCATCTCAACTAGACGCTCACTATATTGATGGTTATACACAGTCAACTGCTGCTACTGCTAACACAATCGCACGTAGGGACGCATCAGGACACTTAACAGTTAATGATCTAACAGGTGACCAAGGTATATTTACTAACAACGGTGAGTCAACATTAAGTCTTGCAGATAGTAATGGTGTTACTCTTGGTAAGTCTACTACTAACATATTAGCAATTAAAGGTAAGGGTAATGGTAGTTTAGGTGGTGTACGATTTGGTTCTGACTTGAACTACTTAGCATATAGTTTTCCTTACATGTGGTATGGAGCTAGTGATTCAAATACCACAATGGTATGGAGAGGTGAGAAAGTAGGTGTTGGTAACAAAGCAAATGACCCATCTACATTACTTCATCTTTATAGTGATAGTTCATCAAGTGCTGAACTTAGAATTACTGCAGGATCATCAGACACTAACAGCGATGCTGATCCTTCAATTAGATTTACTGGTCAGAATGATGGCACTAGTGAAGGTTTCTTAATGCGTTATGACAATAGCGTCGGAGACTTCTACTTTGATCAAGTATGGACTGGTCTTGGTGATTCTTCTCCTGCTATGCGTTTCAGAGTTGAGACTGATGGCACACCTATTGAAGGTATGCATCTTAGAGCAGATGGTGGTTTAGTAGTCAATGAAGTATTGAGAGCTGAGAAAATAATTCAATCTAATGTTGCACAAGGAACTGCACCATTCCAAGTTGCTTCTAATACAGTTGTCACTAACTTGAACGCAGACTTACTTGATGGTTACAGTGCATTATCTCTACCATACTTACAGGGTCTTACAAACACAAGTATCAACTCAACAGATGGTCAAAGAAGATTCTACTTCTCAAATAATGGTTATACTGGATTAGCTGGTGTTGATGATATATACTTCCAGATCGGAACAACTAGCGTTGCTAGAATGGGTGGCAGTGGTCTTTGGAATTTCCATGGAGATGCTTCTGAACAAACAACATACAGAGTTAACGTTCGTGGTTCTAACGGTCTTAACGTAGAATCAACTGAAGCACTTTCTAATGGTCAGAAGACTACAGTTATGAGAGCAACAGGTGACGCACAGTACATTGACTCTTATGGTATATTCAAGAAATCTAGGAAGACTGTTAGTGAAAATATTTCAGTCAATAATGGAGACGAAATTGTTAGTTTTGGTCCTATCGGTATTGCTAGTGGAACAACAGTCACTGTCAATACAGGTGGAGAGTGGGCGATATATTAAGTCCTCTATATAATAATATAAATAAATATAACTGTTGATATAAAAACGACCCTAAAATTACGGTAAGTTAAAAATGAGTTCTAAAATTAAAGTTGATCAAATTACAACGCTCAGTGAGAGTGGAAATGTTGTGATACCTGGTAACGTCGGGTTAGATGGTTCGCAAGCAAACACTGCTTGGAAATTGCCACAAGGAACCACTGCAGAAAGACCGACTGGAGCAGTAGGAGAGATTAGGTTCAATACAACAGACGCAAAATTAGAATTTTATAATGGAACTGAGTGGTTTCAGATAGGTCCTGCTCCATTCGATTTATACGATTCAACACAGTTTGGTGCTTTTATTTCATACATGCAAGGTCAAAAAACGACTTGGGCAGCAAGTGGATCTAACTTCCAGTATGAAACAGATGCTAGTGATACCTATATCGGTGACGCACAATCTGATATGTATGATAGTGGTAACTATACTCAACTTAGAGTTAATGGAAACCAAACTTCTAACATGGGTTATAATAGTGGACTACAGACATACAGTAGTGTTAAATATCAACCACTTGGATATTCTTGGCCACTGGTTGGAATTGCAGTTGCTCCTACTGATACAAATACCACATATGGTTGGTCAAGAAGTGGTAACCTAGGTGCTGACGGTGGTGGTGGATCACCAAACTCTGTTACTGTATACAACGGTGATACTGTTGCAGGTTTTAGTCCAGTTTATGCATGGCTCGTAAACAAAGGATGGAACCAGAATAGTGACCCTAGTGTTTGTCACTTATATTGTACTGTTGGTCAATCTTCTTGGAGTAGCACAGTAGCTGGTGGATTTGCAACTACTGATTATGCGGGTAACTCAGATAGTGACTATTCATATTACCAATCAACATCAACAAACTGTTTTGTTTGGACAGCTCTATTATCAAAAGGACAAACAAATGGAGATATGAGTCAAGCTGATGCAAGAGGTTTTGTAGATAACTTCTTAGCTTCAGCAAGAACACATTTCGGTTAATAATAAATTAAATAATATATGTTTTATCATGAAAATGTATTGTCCGAATCTAGGGCAATTGCATTGTGCAAATTTTTACATGAATCTTCTTGGACATGGGGATATCGTAGTCATAAAAGTTTAATGACGAGAAGTATACCCAAATGGTCTATCTTTTTTGGAGGACCATCTAGAGAAGGGCAGTCTTGTTATAATTGTGAGAATGAACTTAATGGACTAATACTTGATGTATGGAAAGATATTAAATCTCACTTAGATCCAGAAGATGTTTTGATTCGTTGTTATGCAAATGCTCAAACATGCGGTCAAGATCAAAAATTACATACTGATGACTCTTTAGATACAAGCAAAACTATAATTGTATATGTAAATAATGATTGGAATGTTGATTGGGGAGGAGAAACTATTCTTTGGGATAAAGAAAAAAGATTAATAACCAATTCGGTACTACCTAAATTCAGATCTGTATTAGGTTTTCCTGGCAATGTTTGGCACGGAGTCAGACCAGTGAGTCAATATTGCGATTCCCTTAGAATAACTTTAATGTTTAAGACTAGAAATATGAAGGATGTTATGCTATAATATATACTATACTCTCGTAATTCTAAACTATGGACGCTGAAACAATGGTCAAAGAGTTTACTGACCAACTGAAAGATCAAAAAGCAACAATCGTCGAACTGGAAAAACAACTAGCCAATCGTAAAGAACAAGTATTAAGGTTAGAAGGTGCAGTTGAAGCACTCAATATGACACTCAAGAAACCAGAAGAAGATGCCACTGAAGAAGTCAAGTGAACTTAGACAACAAGAACATGTAAACTCTAGACAGTTCCATATTAAATTTGATGGAACTGCAGAGACATGTCCTTTTAAAACAGGAAGTTTATACGAAGGTAGAGAAATTTTATCCATTGGATTCAATACTACTTTGTATGGACATTCATACCATTTAATTGTAGAAAGAGATAGAACACACCTACGAACAAAATTTGTATTTGATGAGAAACATGATATAAAATTTTGCAAACCTGTAGAAAGAATGGGTAAGCAACAAATGTCAGAGGGTCAGGTTCAGAACCTACTAGCAAAAGCAACTGATACAACTTCATAAATTAAAATTGACTTTTTGATTCCAAATATCCCAAAAAAATTTTTTGGGTATTTTTTTGTGTATAGGATTTGGACTAAATAGATCTGAAGGACTTATTGTACCATAGAATGAAGAAGGTAATAGTAAGGATCAACGATAACTATAGCATAGATCAAGCGTGTGCAGCGATCTTGAAATTATATGGTTTCTTATCCTTTGTAGAACAATTCAGATCATTTCAGATAGTTACTTTTGACTGCCCTGCAGCGTATCAAAGTAATTTGATATCACAATTAAGAGCGTTGAATGTAGTTAAGAATGCTACATGGGATGCTGAGGTATATTCGGGAGATCCTATGCCTACTGAGGCGTCTCTAACAGTAGATACCTCTGGATCTAGTAATATCAATACTCCTGCAGAAGGACAAGCAACAAGCAATACAAGAAATATAACAACTAGTGGTTCTGGTACAATATATGTAAAAGTCTCAAATATTGGTGGTAGTGACTTTTTTGTCTTCTCACAAACACAGGGTGGTACCTATAGTAGGTTCTATAATCAGACAGGTTTTTTACAAGGTGGAACTTATGCATTTGATCAGAGTGACTCATCAAACAGCGGTCATCCATTTAGATTCTCAGAAACACAAGATGGAACACATACTACAGGTGGAACAGGAGACTTAACATCTGGAGTTGTTGTATCAGGAACACCTGGCACAGATGGTGCAACTACATTAACTGTTAGTTCTTCTACACCATCAATTTTATACTATTATTGTGCTACTCATTCTGGTATGGGAAGATTTACTACTGGAGCACTTGATAGGTATGGAACAATAAACATACACGATTTCTGGCACTTAGATAGAATTACAAAGCAGGATAGGCAATATTTAAACAGACAATTTAGTCAAGGAACAAACGCAGATGGTGATGGTGTAGACATTTACATCTTAGACTCAGGTGTTCGTGGTGCTAGTAGACCAACAGGTAACAACGCAGCACTACATCCAGAACTATATGATCCTGATTTTGTTAGTGATCTTAATGGTACTGCTGAACAACAGAACTATAGAGTGTTTCAGTTAAGTCATTTTTCTGGTACATACGGTTCTAATAATGAAGATGATGCGGGTCATGGAACTCAGTGTGCTATTCTTGCAGCTGGTAGGACAGCTGGAATATCAAAAAGAGCAACAATATATGCATTGAAGTGTTTTAGTAGTAGTGTAACTGGTTCTTATAGTGGAATACTAGCAGCATATCAAGCAGTTATAGATCATAACGACAGTGGTAATGCTAACTATAAAGGTAATAATCGTCCAGCTGTTATCAATGCATCCTTCGGACCTGGCATTCCTACAGCAAACTCACCTAACATTGAGTTGAATGATGCAGGAGATGATACGGGAACCGATGAAGAGATGTTAGATGACATCGAAGGAACTATAGCAACATCTAATAAAATAATAATTGTTAGATCTGCGGGTAATGGATTTAAAAATAGTAGTGATGTAACTGCAGGACCTTTACAAACTAAATGTGTAGCGGGTGCAAGAACAGCAGGATATACTGATAATACCCTCGGTGGTATTAATAATGTAGATACAAACCAAAATAAAATTACAGTTGGTGCTACATCATATAATGACAGATGGGCAATATTCTCTAACTATGGATCTGGTTGCACAACGGTGGCACCTGGCGAAAAAATATTACTTCCTGCATATGATTGGACTGCTAATACACCGTATACAAGCACGACAAATTATAGCACCATAGATGGCACATCATTCTCAGGTCCTATTACTGCGGGTATTATTGCAGCGTGGTGCGGTAAAAATGGATATACATTAACCACAAATAATATATGCGGTTTAGCAAAAGCATTTGCGAGAACTACAGGATCGACTGGTGATGTTAGGACAGGTACACATGGGAACTATCCCATAAACAGCATAGTAGATAAGAAACTTATAGACAATCCATATGTCACTCTTTCTGGAAATAGTTTTTTAGAGATCAAATTCAATCCAGCTGACTCAGCTCATTTCCTAGGAAATGTAGGTAGGAAAGTACAACTTAGAACTACAGGATCTACAGCAGGAGCAGGATCTTCTACACCAACAACTTATAATATAACAACAACTGCACCAAACTCTAGTGTATATACTCTTAGTGGAACAGATAGAAATGGTTCTGTTAGTGGTAGCAACGCAGGAGTAGGTGTATACGTTGGAGATACAATTAATTTTAATTTAAGCAATGTATCAAGTATTCACCCATTTTATCTCAGAGTATCAAATGGTGGTAGTAACGTAACTACACCAACTGCTAGTGGTCAAGGTTCTACAGGTAACGCAACAGTATCTTGGACACCAAACACAGCAGGAACTTATTATTATCAGTGTGGTAATCATGGTGGTATGATAGGAACTATCACAGTATCGAGTGCACCAGGCGGTAGTGGTGGTGTAGTAGTTGGCGGTATAAACGTATCTACATTATCACAATCTGGTTGGTTAAACATACAAGCAGAGAGTGCTCTTAATAATAGTATTACAGTTACAGCACCAAATAATGCTACTGCAGGTACAACTGGTGGTGGAACTAATAACTATCTCGCACTGATTAAGACAGAAGAAAAAACACATGAAAGTTATGATGGTGTAGTATCTACATCAACATCATTAACATCATCTACTGATACACAAGAAGCAGCTGCACAAAGTTCTCCTGTAGTTTATTACCCTGTAGATTCTGGTGTTGACTTTAATTACAATGGAACTGGTGCAGAGTTAACCACATCACGTGGAATGTTCTATCCTTACATTGACACAAGTGTAACTTGGACAACAGCAGCGGGAACTCTTGCAACATATAATAATGGCGATAGTGTTAATTTAGATTTAGGTTTGACAGGACAGACATTTGCATCTGAACCAACCTTTGAAGCATATACATTGAGTGGTGACTCTATTGGTGCTACTGGTTTGATCTTTAACACTGCAACAGGTAATTTATCAGGAACTGTTACTTCTGATTATCTTGATACAACATACAATTTTACAGTTACAGAAAACGTAACTAGCAATGCAAGATCATATGCATTCACCACAACTGGAACTGGAGTTCTAGTAACAATTACGCAGCAACCAACTAATCAAAGTATCGTAGCAGGATCTGGTGGAACAGTTAACTTTGGACCTGTAGCGGGTATCAGTGATGACGGATCAACAATTATGTTCCAATGGGAGATCTCAGTTAATGGTGGAGTAGGTTGGTATATTGGATCTAATGGTAGTGGATATAGTGGAGCATTTACTAATACACTCACTGTAGATGATGATTATGCCAAGAATAATTTTCAATATCGTTGTCAGTTAGAAACTAGCACTACAGTTGCACCATCTTACACAAACCCAGTTACACTAACAGTATCCAGAACTATTACTGTAGATACACAACCAGTCAACTCCACACCTATTTCTCCTGCTGCAGGATCATTTACAGCAGTGGGTTCTACTTTGGATAGTGCTACTGTTACATATCAATGGCAAAAATCTGAGAACGGTGATGGTATAAATTATCAAGATATTAGTGGTGCTAACACTACAACTTATGCTACTGGTTCTACGACATATGATGACAGTTACGGTGATTACTACCGATGTAAACTAAACGCAACAGGTGCAAGTGAGGTTATCTCATCTGTTGCTAGATTGTTTGTTCAAAGAACAATTAATATTACATCACAACCAGTCAATATAACTGGTTCAGTTGGAGGGACAGTATCTTTTGGTGTTGCTGCCAATACATCAGATAATGATTCAGAAGATATTACATTCCAGTGGCAAGTATCTATTACAGATGGAGCATCATGGTCTAATGTATCTGAAGGAACTGGTGGAACAACTTCAACATATACTACACCTGCATTAACTACAGCGTATGATGAATATCAATATCGTTGTGTTCTTTCATGTGCGGGTGCTACATCTATACCATCTAATGCTGCTACATTACAAGTAGAAACTGTAACAGTTGTTGTATCATCTCAACCATCCCCTGCAACAGTTGATGAAGGACAGACTGCAACATTTACCACATTGGGTGGAGTTACAATGGCACCTGTAGGTGGTAACGCTGCGTCATCTTCATTTGAAACAGATCAGTTTGACACTCCTAGTGGTGGTGGTGGCGGTGAAGCAGGAGGTTTCTCATCACATACACCTAGTGTGACATATCAGTGGGAGAAATCAGATAATGGTGGAGCTGTTTGGAACACACTTAGTGGAGCAACCTCAGCATCATATACAACTGGACTTGCATACTATGCAGATGACCATGATGATCAGTATCGTTGCGTTATCAGTGCAGTCGGTGCTGCTAGTCCCGCAACAACCAATGCGGTTGTTTTAACAGTTCAAAGAACATTTTCTATCACATCACAACCAGTAAACGCAACTGCTAATGAAGGTGCGACTGCACAATTTACACTAGCAACAACTTCTAGCAGTGGAACTGTAACTTACCAATGGGAGAGATCTGATGACGGTGGTTCAAACTATAGTCCTGTGGGTGGTGCAACAAATGCAACATATACAACACCTACTCTAGTATTTGCTAATGACAATCTAGATCGTTACAGAGCAGTCGCATCTCTTGTAGGTGCTGCAGCAGATATTACTTCTACACATGGAGAACTAACAGTTTTACGTGTTATAACAATTGGTACACAACCAAACTCAACTGCAGTCACTGAAGGTAACACTGCGACGTTTACTATTGTTGCTTCGATTACAAGTGGTGTTGTATCTTATCAGTGGCAGAAATCATTAAACTCTGGAGCAAACTGGAGTAATATAAATGGTGCAAACTCAGCATCGTATACAACTCCTACTACAGTTTATCCAACAACTCCATCTGAACAGTTCCGTTGTGTATTAACAAACACTAACGCAACCACAGTAACATCCACTGCTGCAACGCTGACTGTTAATGAGTCTGAGTTTGTATCAGGACCTACAAGCGTCACACCAACTATTGACCCAGATACAAATAAAACCTATTCTAGACAACCAGTTATTACTACAAGTGCGTTTGTTCCTGAGTATGCAGGATCTACACACTTCTCTAGTTTTTGGAGAATAAGAAGAGTTGCAGATAATGTGACTGTATATGATACAGTTCAGTCATTTGCAAACGGAGATGAAGGTAACTTAACATCACTAACAGTTCCAGTTTCAACTTTAGATTTTGATACTTCTTATTCAGTTCAAGTTAAATTTAGAGACAATGCAACGCCTGGTCTAGAGAGTGCATACACTGCTGCAGTCAACTTTACAACACCTTTAGTTGATCAACCAGAAATACAGGTTATCACTCCTGCATTCAACCCAACAATAAATGTAAATTCTATTGCAATGAAAACAGGATATCAGCATACCTCTAGTGATTGGCAGTTCTCTCCTGCAAATACATTTGCAAGTATTGTTCACCAATCTCTTGGTAACTCAACAAACTTAAATTCTTACACATTACCAGGTGCTGTTAACCTTAATGCAAATACTACATATTATGTAAGAATTAGATTCAACATCAACCCTACCTAACATGGCAAAACCAGCTACCAGACAGGGACTTATAGATTATGCATTACGTCAAAATGGTGCACCAGTCCTAGAAATAAACATAGAGGATGATCAGATAGATGATCTAGTGGACGATGCTGTCCAGTTTTACAATGAAAGGCACATGGATGGTTACATTAGAACTCATCTAAAAGTTAAGTATAGTCAGTTGATGGTGGATGCTATGACAACAGATACTGATACTACTGTTACTTCTGGTACCTCCAATAATCAAACTATTACATTTTCTGAACAGAACAACTATCTTAAGATGCCACCATACGTGACATCTGTTATTAAATGTTTTGATTTTACATCTAAAAATGTCACAAACTTATTTGATGTTAGGTATCAGTGGAGATTGAATGACCTTTGGGATCTTACACAGACAGAGATTCTTACATATGAAATGGTCAATAGAAGATTAGAAGATATCTACTATCTGTTAGAAGGACAGAAACAGATTAGATATCAGATGCGTGGTGACAGGTTGTATCTTGATTTAGATTTTAAAACTGATGTTCCTGCAGATCAATACCTAGTTTTAGAATGTTATCGTGCGGTAGATCCTGCTCAGTTTGCTGATGTATATAATGATGTCTGGTTGAAGAGATATGTTTCTGCATTGATACAAAGACAGTGGGGTGCTAACTTAATCAAGTTCCAAGGAGCACAGTTGCCAGGTGGAATTACAATGAACGGTGAGTTTATATACAACGAAGGTAAAGCAAAGGTAGAGAAACTAGAAGAAGAAATGATATCTAAGTATGAGACACCACCACTAGACATGATTGGATAATGGCAAGAACCACTTACTTCACACATGGCACTAGAAACGAACAGTTTCTAATGCAAAACTTAGTAGAAGAGCATCTCAAAATGTTTGGGATGGATATTCTATACTGTCCTAGAGAGATAATGCAGACGGACGGTGTGTTTAATGAGGAAGTAATTGGTGAGTTTAATGATGCATATTTAATAGAAGCATACATGGAAAATTTTGATGGTTTCCAAGGTGGGGGAGACTTGCTTACAAAGTTTGGTGTAGCACAGACTGATGAGATAACGATGGTTATATCTCAGCAAAGATTTTCGGATCTTATATCACAATTTCTTCTACTGAATAAAGATTTCAAAGCTCCAGAAAGACCTCAAGAAGGAGATCTTATATATCTTCCATTAACAAGTAATTACTTTGAGATAAAATTTGTAGAACATGAAGAACCTTTCTATCAGTTAGGTAAAGGTTATGTTTATAAACTGAAAGCTGAACTATTCGAGTACAGCGACGAGAAAGGAGATGTATTTGATAATGATGAGGAACTTGTCGATTATGGTTATACTGTTAAGCATTATTACCTCACTACAAACGGAACTACAGCAACTGGAAATCCTGTAATAGATAGTGGTGCAATTACTAATATTTACATTAGTGATAATGGTAGCAAGTATAATGAAACACCTTTAATTACAATCAGTGGTGATGGTACAGGTGCAACTGCAGAAGCATTCATGGTTAATATAACTGTTAGTAGCGGATCTCCGATATCATCTGCTGTTATCAGATCAGTGGTAAAGGATGGACAGATTAGAACAGTCAATATAATAAATGGTGGAGAAGGGTATGATGAAGATAGAGCAATTTTAAATGTATCGGCACCTGATAGTGGTGGTATAGCAGCAACATTAGTTCCTACTTTTACTAATGGAGTATTAACTGCGATCAATATTTTAAGTGGTGGATCAGGTTATAAGAGTGTAAGACTTATAGATATTACTAACGCGGGTAGCGGATATACATCTGCAACTGCTGCATTTACTGCTGCTCCTGCAGGAATTACAGGTGCATTTACGGTTCCAGAAATAGTTACTGGAAGTGTAACAGGAACTACTGCAAACCTAGTTGAATGGGATGCGGGAGAAGGATTTGTAAAACTCAAAACACCTACTGGATCATTTGCTATCGGTGAATTGATTGTGGGATCGGAGTCTGGAGCACAGATAGTTCTGGACAATAGAGATGAGCAAGCAACTGCTGACCCTAAATATTCAGAGAGCGTAACCTTTGAAAGTTTAGGTGACGACATTATTGACTTCAGCGAAGGCAACCCATTTGGAATGGTTTAAAAAATTATGTTAGGATCATACACGTATAACAAAATTCTTAGAAAGTGTGTCATTGGATTTGGTACACTTTTTAACAATATAGAATGTAGAAAGGAAAATAAAGACGGGTCAGTATATAGTAGGATGAAGGTGCCTTTGGCATATGGTCCTAGACAAAAATTCTTAGCAAGACTAGAACAACAAGCAGATCTTAATCAGAAGGTTGCTATCACAGTTCCCCGTTTGTCATTTGAAATGACAGGGATATCATATGATAGTGTTAGAAAACTTGCACCCACAACACTTACATTAAAAGCAAATACAGCAAATGCAGTTAAGAAACAATTCACACCTGTTCCTTATAATATTGATTTTGAATTAAATATAATATCTAAAACAAACGACGAAGCATTAGAAATAACAGAACAGATAGTTCCTATTTTCCAACCCTCTTATCAAATGACTATTAAGTTAGTTGATGACATGGCAGACTTTAGGGATGTCCCTATTATATTAAATAGCATCAACTATAGTGATGACTATGAAGGATCTTTTGACGAGAAAAAGATTACTTTGATTACAATGCAATTTACAGTCAAAGCATATATCTTCGGACCTGTAGGAACTGCAGCACCAATCAAGAAGGCAAAGGTCGATATGTATACCGACATGAAAGACGTTGCTACTACAAGACAAGTTGCTTATCAAGTTGCACCAAAGGCACTTTCTGATCAAAACCAAGATGGAACTACAGAATTGTCAGGAGCAATTACTGCAAGAAATCTTACTATCGAAGTTTTAGATTATGTCAATATACCAACTCAATCATATATTGAAATTGGTAATGAAGTGATGTATGTTAAGAGTAAAACATCTCCAAACAAACTATCAGTTCGTAGAGCACAGAACGGAACTAAAGCATCTGCTGCAACTGCAGGAACACCAGTTGATCTTATAGATGTTCAAGATGATGCACTACTCACAGGTGGTGATGACTTTGGATTTAGTGAATCGGTATCTTATTATGAGTAAAGAAGATATGTCAGGTTTAGATCAAGCATTTGATGCTGTAGAGGATACTACAGAAATTATCCCAAAAACAAATAAATTACATCTAAAGAAACCAGTAGAGGGTGATGATATAATAAAAGACTATGAGTATGCTAGAGGTAACTTATATTCTTTGATTGATAAAGGACAAGAGGCAGTTAATGGTGCACTTGACCTTGCAATGTCATCTGATCATCCACGTGCATATGAAGTTGCAGGACAACTAATTAAACATGTAGGTGATGTCGCTGACAAACTTATGGCGTTACAGAAAGACAAAAAGAATGTCAAAGAAGAGAGTGTTAAAACACAAGTAACTAACAATTCTTTATTTGTTGGCAGCACTGCTGATCTACAAAAGATGCTCAAACAGGCAAGCAAGAAAAAGGATAAATAAGTTTATGGCATACGTAAGACACGACAAAGACAATAACCAAGTCAGTCCTCAACCAGGCAGCACTACGGTTAATCAATTCTCAGGAAATGAGGGTTGGAGTACAGTCACATATAAAAATTTTAATGCTGACTTCCAAGCTCGTAACGCAGATAGAAGCACTAGAACACCTGGCACATATCAGGCAAGGAATGCTAATAACACTACTAGAACTCCTGCAGCATATCAGCGTCACGATAAAGACAACAATGCAGTAACAGGTTAATGGCAACAAGAATACCTACAATGTATGGAAGATATTATGTTATCTCTCTTATATGGAGAGGTAGACAGTTTACTTTCACAGCATACCGAGCAAGTCTTTCTAAAATGCAAAGACCTCAAGCACAGAAACTGTGTGATAAAATGTATCCTGGTTGTAGAGTAATATCATTTCATGAGTCCGATGCAACTGACGGACCTGTAGTTCTTACTATGGAAGAAGCACCTAAAGGTGCAAAGTATGATAGGATGATAAAGCATATAAAGAAATCATATTCTAAGGATGGTAACTTGACAAAGGGTGAAGAAGGTATAGCATACGCTACAGCATGGAAACATAAAAATAAGAAAGAAGAATACGATAAGTCAAAAAACTGTGGTTGTGGTAAAGATCCATGTATCACTTATGGTAAACAGATTGATCCAGATTGTCAGGTTGAAGAAAAGAAATGTGGTAAAGGACAATACTTCTGTAATGATGAACAGAAGTGCAAACCTATACCAGAGGGTCATCATGTAATGCCAGATGGTATGCTCATGAAAGGTAAGACTCATAAAGAAACATATTTCTATGCAGGAGATTCTAAAGAAGAATTTAAAGACAAAGCAAAGAAGAAAAAAGAAAACGAAACTAAAGTTAAGAAAGAAGATACTGTAGTTCTTACCAAAGCAGCAGACGAAAAGAAAAAGAAGAAAAAAGAAAAAGCAGTACAAGGTGCAACTGATGTTCCTAACTTCCCACAAGATCAGGTAAGTGAGGGTGCAGCATGGACAAAGAAAGCAGGAAAAAATAAAGAAGGTGGTTTAAATGAGAAAGGGAGAAAGTCTTATGAGAGAGATAATCCTGGTTCTGACTTAAAAGCACCAAGTAAGAAGAAAGGAAACAAGCGAAGAGCAAGTTTCTGTGCTAGAATGAAAGGTATGAAGAAGAAGTTGACAAGTGCGAAGACTGCCAGAGATCCTGACAGTCGGATCAACAAGTCACTTCGTGCTTGGAACTGTTAATTATAGGAGACTAAATATGTCTAGAGTTGAAGAATTGCAAGCAGAACTTAGAGTTCTGGAAGCATTTAATGAAACAACTCGTGCAACTATTCTACGCTCAATGCTAGAATACGAGATAGCAGCAGAGGAAAAGTCTCATGTCAATGGTATCGGAAGATCTTCTAGATCTTGATTGGAAAGATTACGAAGGTGTAATAGGACAAGATCCTATGACCCATAAATTTCAAGTTCAGTTAAATCATCATATGCATTGGTTTGATACGAAAGAAGAGGCTGAATATTATTTGAAAACTAATAAAGCATGAGTCAAGACTTTTATTTGGGAAACCCTAACCTTAAGAAGGTAGGGACGGAAATACAATTTACTAAAAAACAAGTAGAGGAATACCTTAAATGTAAAGAGGATCCTGTATATTTTGCTAGAAACTATATTAAGATTATATCTCTTGACGAAGGTATAGTCCCATTTAAGATGTGGGATTTTCAAGAGGAACTTATAGAATCATTTCATGAGAATAGATTTAATATAGCAAAACTACCAAGACAGACTGGTAAGTCTACTACCTGTGTGTCATACCTTTTACACTATATACTTTTTAATGATAACGTTAACGTTGGTATTCTTGCTAACAAGTTATCTACTGCTAGAGATCTACTTGGTAGATTACAACTAGCATACGAACAATTACCACTCTGGATACAGCAAGGTATTGTCGTATATAATAAAGGAAGTATGGAGTTAGAGAATGGATCAAAGATTCTCGCTGCATCTACTTCAGCATCTGCTGTCCGAGGTATGTCGTTCAACATCATCTTCCTCGATGAGTTTGCGTTTATACCTAACCATATTGCAGAACAATTCTTTAGTTCCGTTTATCCTACTATTACTTCTGGTACATCCACAAAAGTCATCATTATTTCCACGCCAAATGGAATGAACCATTTCTATAAGTTATGGGTAGATGCACAGAAAGGTAGAAATGGATATGCATGGTCTGAGGTTCACTGGTCAAAAGTGCCAGGTAGAGATGCGAAGTGGAAAGAGACAACTATAGCAAATACATCTGAACGACAGTTCACACAGGAATTTGAGTGCGAGTTCCTAGGATCTGTTGATACATTAATAACAGCAAGTAAACTTAGAGTATTAACTTACGATGACCCCCTTACGACCAACGGATCTCTCGACGTATATGAAAATCCTATACGTGATCATGATTATATTATATGTGTGGACGTATCTCGTGGTCTCGCACAGGATTACTCTGCCTTTGTGGTAATTGATATTACTCATGCACCGTGGAGACTGGTGGCAAAATATCGTGACCATGATGTCAGACCAATGGTATATCCTAATATAATATTCAACGTAGCAACAAACTATAATAAAGCATATGTCCTTACTGAGGTAAATGATATCGGAGAAGCAGTATCTGCTAGTTTATTCTATGATCTAGAATATGAAAATGTATTGATGTGTGCTATGCGTGGTAGAGCAGGGCAAATAGTCGGACAGGGATTCTCAGGCAACAAAGTCCAGATGGGTGTAAAAATGAGCAAGACTGTCAAAGCACAAGGATGCTCTAACCTCAAGACTCTTATAGAAGATGACAAGTTACTTGTTAAGGATTACAACATTGTATCAGAACTGACTACCTTCATACAAAATAAACAATCATTTGAGGCAGATGAGGGGTACAATGATGACCTTGTGATGTGTTTGGTTATCTTTGCATGGTTAGCACAGCAAGAGTATTTTAAAGAGATGACCGATCAGGACATCAGAAGACGTATATATGAGGAGCAAAAAAATGCTATTGAACAAGATATGGCACCATTTGGTTTTATAGATGATGGATTAGAACAAGAACAAGTAAAAGATACCCAAGGTAACATATGGACTATTGATATGAACGAAGAAAATCAAGAAAAATGGAAGTTAGATGAGTATGGAGACATGGCAAGTCTGTGGGACTATCGCTAAAGAACAAGATATTTCTAAATAATATTAGACAAAAATTGTTATTACATCAGGAGTAAATACATGGCTAGCACGCTTCTATCGCCAGGAGTCGAGATTCAAGAGAGGGATCTGACTGTCGGGTCGATTGAGACGGTTGAAGTAAACGTAGGAGCAATAGCGGGTGCCTTTTCCAAAGGACCTGTTCTTAAACCAGTTCGTATTACATCAGAATCTCAACTAATTGAACAGTTCGGTGAACCAACCGATAGTAATGCAAACGAGTGGTGGACGGCTGCAAGTTTTTTACAGTACGGTGGAGTTTTAGATGTTGTCCGAGTATCTACAAGTGGACAACTAACTGCATCCGACGATAACGTTACATCTCCTTATACACTTTCCATCCCAACAGTAGAAGTATACGAAGCAACTTACGCTTCTGCTGCATCAAACCCATTTAAGTGGGCATCAAGAAGTCCTGGTAGTGATTCAAACGCTATCAAAGTTGCAATCATTGATAAAGGTGCTGACGTAACTCTCTCACTTGACGGTGCATTAGGAACATTTGTTGTAGGAACTCAAGTTCAAACTGCATCTGGATCTCCAAATGGTTCAAAATCTGGATTCATTTACGAATGGGATTCAGTCAATAATAAAGTCTCCTTAATTACTTCTGACACATGGGTTGCTACTGACGTTATTGAAAATGGGGTAACCGACCTTAACGTAACAGCAAAGGCAGAATGGTATGATAGTCAAATTGCATTTGGTGGTATAAGTTGGGCATCAATCGCTCCTAGACCTGGCACTTCACCTTACGTTGCAGAACGTGGTGGTGCTAATGATGAAATGCACATTGTTGTATATGATTCAACAGGAGTTATTACTGGTAAACCAAATACATTACTAGAGAAGTTCATATATGTTTCTAAAGCAAACAATGCTAAGACTTCATCTGGTGCAGTAAATTACTATCCTACAGTTATTCTTAATAAATCTCAGTATGTATACTGGGGTTCACATGAGAACAATGCTTATGATGTAAGTGGAAATGCTGAGATTACTTCTCTTGCTAACTTCGGTGGCACAAACAATGCAGGAAATCCAAGCACAACTACATTTGATTTATTCTCATCAGATTCTGCTAACAGAAGTTATACTTTTGTAAAGGGTGCTGAAACATTAGGTGCAACATCTGGAGAGATCATGACTGGTCTTACTGAGTTTGCAGATACTGAGACTGTAGATATTGATTACTTACTCATGGGAGGAGGAGATGCATCAAGCAAAACAAACTCTCAAGCAATCGCTGCTAAAGTTCTTACAATCTGTTCTGGCAGAAAAGACTGTGTTGGTTTCCTCTCCCCTTACTACGGAGATGTCGTTGGAGTTACATCTTCAGCAACACAAACAAGTAATGTAGTAGATTTCTATTCTAACTTACAAGCAACATCATTCGGTGTGTTTGATAGTGGTTGGAAATACATCTACGACAGATTTGCTGACAAGTATCGTTACGTTCCTCTTAACGGAGACGTTGCAGGATTATGTGCAAGTGTAACTGCAAACGGTACTCCATGGTTCTCTCCCGCAGGATTGAATCGTGGTGCAATCAGAGGTGCTGTAAAACTAGCATTCTCACCAACTAAATCCGAAAGAGATACACTGTATCAAAAAAGAGTCAATCCAGTAACCAGTTTACCTGGTCAAGGTATTGTTCTTTTCGGAGACAAAACTGCTCTCGCTTCACCATCTGCATTTGATCGCATCAATGTCAGACGTCTTTTCAATGTGATAGAAAAGACTATCGGCAACGCTGCGAAGGGAGTCCTTTTTGAACTTAATGATGAGTTCACACGTAACAACTTTAAGAATGTTGTTGAACCATTCCTTAGAGGCATTCAAGCTGAAAGAGGAATTACAGACTTCTTAGTTGTGTGTGATGACACCAATAACACTGGTGCAGTCATCGACGCGAACGAATTTAAGGCAGATTTCTTTATCAAGCCTGCACGTTCAATTAACTTTATCACACTAACCTTCATTGCTACACGAACAGGTGTATCATTTGAAGAAGTAACCCCTCGCAGATAACAACGGAGCAATTTAACAATGGCAAAGAAAGGATTAGGTTTACTTACTTTCCAATCAGCAATTAAGGGCGGTGTTCGCCCTAACCTGTTCTCAGTGGAACATGGATTCCCAAGTGGAGTAGCAGAACCAACAGTTGACGGAACTGGAAAACCAGAAGAAGCAGTAACTTACATGTGTAAAGCAGCAGCTTTACCCGCAACAAATGTAGGAACAGTAGAACTACCTTTTAGAGGTAGAGTTCTCAAAGTGCCTGGCGACAGAACTTATGAGACATGGACTGGAACATTCTATATGGATGATGCATTCGAGTTACGTGCAGCATACGAAAAATGGATCGAACTAACAAACGGTGTAGGTGCAAACATTGCAACTGCAGGAATTAGTAGTGATGCTGATGGTATTCTTAAGAATATAAAAGTTGATCAACTAAGTAAATTTGATGGTGATGGACAGAACTTAAAAGTAATTCGTCAATACGAATTATTCTCCTCGTTCCCTGTATCTGTATCTCAGGTATCAGTTGCATACGACAATAATGATTCTTATGAAGAGTTTGATGTTGAGTTTGCATATCAATTCCACACATCTAAAGCAGTAGACGTAGGACAATCAGGAAACGATACTCTCGTTTAAAAACCCACATAAATAGTAAATATAAGAGACCACAAATATTATGGCAGAGTTATTCGGTTTCTCGTTTAAGAAGAAGGAAGGTAAGAGTCGTGCTCCGTCTCCAATCCAACCTTCTTCTGACGATGGAGCTACTAGTTATATTGCAGGGGGTTACTATGGTCAATATCTTGACCTAGACGGTAACTTCAAGACTGAGTATGACATGGTGAAGAAGTATCGTACAATGGCGATGCACCCAGAAGTGGATGAAGCAATTGAAGATATTATACATGAAGCAATAGTTGCTGACCAGAACGATAGTCCTGTTCAGATTAACTTGGATAACCTTGATGTAAGTGATCCAGTAAAAAATATAATTAGAGAGGAGTTTGATTATATTAAAAATCTATTTGGATTTGATAGTAAAGCTCATGAGATGTTCCGTAGGTGGTACGTTGATGGGCGTATGTATTATCATAAGGTAATTGATTTAGATAATCCTGCTGATGGTATTAAAGAATTAAGATACGTAGACCCACATAAGATTAAGAAAGTAAGGCAGATAACAAAACCAAAAACTGCAGATGAGTTTATGAAATATGACTTCGGTAAAGGCGAAGAGTATTTCCTATACAACCCTAAAGGTTTAAATAATACTTCCGCAAATAGTGGAATCAGAATTGCAAAAGACGCAATTACATATTGCACATCAGGTTTGATGGATACAAATAGGAATATTGTATTATCTTACTTACATAAAGGTATCAAAGTTCTCAATCAGTTACGTATGATTGAAGACTCTCTTGTTATCTACAGAATATCAAGAGCACCAGAACGTAGAATATTTTATATTGATGTAGGTAATCTACCAAAACAAAAAGCGGAAGCATATCTCCGTGAAGTAATGGGTCGTTATAGAAACAAATTAGTATACGATGCTAATACTGGAGAGGTAAGAGACGACAGAAAATACATGTCAATGATGGAAGACTTCTGGTTACCACGTAGAGAAGGTGGCAGAGGAACTGAAATTACTACGTTGCCAGGTGGTCAGAACCTTGGAGAACTTACAGACGTCCAATACTTTCAAACTAAATTATACAAAGCATTAAATGTTCCTGCAGGAAGATTAGATTCAACACAACAATTTAATGTTGGTAGATCTGCAGAGATAACAAGAGATGAATTAAAGTTTACTAAGTTTGTTGGAAAACTCCGCAAGAAGTTTAGTGACATATTCCATGACACCCTGAAAACACAGTTAATCCTGAAGAGTGTTATCACCCCAGAAGACTGGGATGATATGAAAGAGCATATACAATATGACTATCTTTATGACAATCACTTTACAGAACTTAAGAATCTTGAAATGATGACTGAAAAACTCAATGTTATCGCTGCTATGGATCCTTATGTTGGCAAGTATTTTTCTACTCAATACATCCGTTCTGAGATCTTAGGTCAGACAGAGATACAAATGGAAGAGATGGATGTTCAAATGACAGATGATATAGAAAGTGGAAGAGCAATAGATCCTGCAAGTCAAGTAGCATTAGATCAAGATACAATAAACGCGGACATAGAAAACATACCGAAAGATCAAGAGATGAAAGACGTGCAGATTGCACAGCAAAAAACTGCAGCTGCTAACGGGGAATCTCCACCAAAAATGAATGGTAGACAGGATCCTCGTAAATCTTCCGCGTCTCAAAATGGGAACGGTAATAAATAAAAGTTAGGTAACATTAAATTATGGCTACACAAGAACGAGAAATCGTTGACTTACTTTGGGACAACGATAGGGCAGATGCCTTAGATAAACTCAAAGATATGCTGCAAGTAAAAGCTGCAGCATCTGTTGATGCGAGCAAACTAGACGTTGCAAATCGTATGTTTCCACATGTACCTGATGATGGTCTTCCTCCAGAGGGAGAAGCGTCACCAGAGGAAACAGCAGACGTTATCAACCGTAACGATGTAGAAACAGAAGAGGAAACCGATGAAACTGATCACGGAACAAATTGAACCAGTTGAAATTCTAACCGAAGAAAAGGACGGTAAGAAGAACACCTATATTAAGGGTATCTTTTTGCAGACCGAGATCACTAATCGCAATGGAAGAATGTATAAGTTCGACACCATGGCGAAAGAGGTTAACAAGTACAATGAAGAATTCGTCAAACGCGGAAGAGCGTTAGGTGAATTAGGTCATCCCGACGGTCCTACAATTAATCTAGATCGTGTGTCACATAAGATAGTTCAGTTGACCCCAGAAGGAACAAACTTTATGGGTAAGGCAAAACTATTGGAAACACCTATGGGTAAGATCGCTAAGAATTTACTTGAAGAAGGTGTACAACTAGGTGTGTCATCACGTGGTCTTGGTTCCATCAAAAGAGAAGGAACATCACAAATCGTCGCTGACGACTTTATACTATCTACAGCAGCAGATATTGTTGCTGATCCCTCCGCACCTGATGCTTTTGTTGAAGGTATATACGAAGGGAAGGAATGGTGTTTAGTTGATGGTGCGATTAAAGAGGCACAATTAGAAGCAGTTAAGCAGTCGCTTGACAACGCTCCTTCAACTCAAGAACTAGCAGAACGAAAGATTGCCGCGTTCAATGCTCTGCTAAGAAGTCTTTGATTTATAAATAATATTATTAAATCTTAACGCAATCTAATTTTATCCGTAAGGAGTACGTAAATGTCAAGTATTGATGAAAAATTCAAAAAGGTGATCGCAGAATCCGCGTCTCCTGAAGAAGTAAAAGAAGATGCTGCCACTGGCGACACCGCCATCAAGAAAGGGGCAGTTCCAGCACAACCATCTGATCTGAAAAACAGTGCAGTTGAAGTTGGTGGATCAACAAAAGAAAAACCTGAAGGTCCTGATAACGTAGGTGCTAAGGCAGCTGCTCCAGTAGGAACAACAGGAGATTCTACAATCAAGACAAAACCATCTGGTGCGTCATCAGCAATGCCTGGTGCACTTAGTGGCAAAATCTTCGATGATGTAGAAACAGAAGGTGAAGCAATCACCGAAGAAGAAGTCTCAGAAGACATCGCAGCTATTCTAAGCGGTGCTGACTTAGACGAAGAATTCCAAAAGAAAGCAACAACAGTCTTTGAGGCTGCAGTATCTGCAAAGGTATCAAAGGAAGTTGCTAAACTAAAGGAAACTGCAGAAGGCAGGATTAGTGAAGAACT
>VMHT01183996.1_pt1 | contig 51052 bp, 51 predicted proteins | sample 4693611 | NCBI WGS metagenome assembly VMHT01 (sample SAMN12280063, study PRJNA550983) | marine metagenome | isolation source: seawater sampled from same location over 5 years 0.02-0.2 micron viral filtrate | place: USA: collected off the coast of southern California halfway between the port... ... | reverse complement strand
CGCTTCTAACTCCAAACTTTGCTGCTAATCCGGTATTATCTTTATCAATATCTACTTCAATAAAGTTATGGTTAGCACCATGTTTTTCTTTAGCTTCATTCCATACAGTTTTATAATATCTGCATGGAGAACACCATTCGGCGTGGAATTTAATTACATCTTTCATAATATATAATATAGTTAAAATTTATTAATAAAACAACTATTTTACTAGTTTTCTCTTCTTTCTTCTTTAGGGTAATGGTCGAATCTATCGTGTTCTGTAGGAGTTAACAATAATATGCCAGTTTTTACTATATTTTCCCTTGTTAGTTGAAATATATGTGACATCCAGGTCTGCTCAAATGGATTAGCCCACTTAGTATCTAAAAACATTTTCTTACTACCTTTTTTTGTAATTACTTGAGGCCAGTTACAATAATAAACTTCGCCAGTAGCGTATGGTAACCCTTTATGTGATTTAATATGATTAAATTTAGTATTAGGAAAATCAAAAGTATGATTATTCTTAACAGGATGAGCTGGGAAGTACTCTTTTCTTTTATCACCGGGTACATTATGCCAAGCCCATTGTTTTAAGTTATCACCAAAAAACTCTGTCATATTAAGTTTAAGGTAATCAAGTTCTTCTACATTACATATATCTAATGATTTTTTATATAAGCCGCTAACTTTCCTTAAAAAACCATTTTTACAGGTATTTTCATCTCCATTATAAAAAAACATATCATCTTCATAGAATAAATAATGTTGTAAGTCTTCTTGCTCTTCAAAATGTTCAGCTATAAATTGTCTGCCTCCGCATATACCTATATTATCTTTTTTTATTTCCTCAAAACCCCACTTTTTACACAATTCTTTATACTTTTCATCAGTAGATCTATCTATAGAATTATTTAATAATATCTTACGGTTAGGTAATTCTAAATAATCCTTATCGTACTGTTCAAAAGATTTACATAGGGTATCAAACTGATCTGGTGAGTTATAAGTGATTACGTACAGAGCTACTTTTCTATAATCTAATCTTTCACTTTTTGGTTCTGTATATTCAGCTTTAATTTCTAATTGATCGTTTTTAAGTTTTTCAAAAAAGTAATAAATTAGGCCATTATCCTCAATTTCACAGTAATTAACTTCACGAGGAAACTGGTATACTAAAAGGGAAAATAAAGATTCTTCTGTTCCCATATAACCGTCATTCAATGTCGTGCTTAATAGGTCATAGTATCTACTATTAATTTCTTTTATACAATCTTTAGGTCCTCCAAAAAAACCTCCTCTTGCTACCTTATTAACATCTTTTCCTTTAGTATACGTATTAATTTCAGGATAGGAAAAACCGTGAATTTCCGTATTTGCCTTATAAGGAAAACAAATGAATAAGAATTTAGTAACCTTATCTAAAAGTTTATCTAAGACAAGATCAGACGTAAAATACCCAATGCTAACAGTTGTAGATATAGCTGCATCTATCCAATATAAGTGTTCAGAGTCAAATTTGTCTAAAATACCTGCATCGTTTAATAAAAACATCTTAGACATTACAAGTGGATTATACATTTCTAGTTTACCTTGAGTAGATTCAGCTAACCAACCTGCTTGATTTTTCCAATCATCACTATTTCTTATTGTCTGTATTTTATCATAAAATTCATTTTTAAACCAATCTTGACTTCTTACTATAAACTGGGTATTTTCTTCAGTTCTTTCTTTGAAGACTACTTCTCTTAGTTCTTCATCTCCAAATACTATTAGATTATAAGGTACTTTTAATAATTCTTTAAATTTGGTAATATAATGTTCTTCATAGCCTCTATTCCAACCAACTCCTAAAGAATCTCTTTTAATATCCCATAACCCTGTAACTAATGTAACTTTACTATTCATGTCCTATTTCTTTTAAAAAATGGTAGAAACTTGTTTGTGTATTTAACCATTCTGGTGTAATCCAGTCCATTCCTCCTGTGTTTTCATGGTACCAGGTAGTAAATAACCAAGATTTATAATCTTCAGGTTTGCTTTCCGCCATATGAGTTAAAATTCCTTCATGATTTAAAACAAATTCTTGATTAATACACTGTTCTGCTCTTTTATAGAATTCATTTAAAAAACCTTTTATTTTAGTACTATGGCCGCCTAAAATACCACCTATAGTTTGACCATTACAGCAGAATATATCTCCTAAAAGCTTATTAATATCGTATGATTGATGGAAATGTTGTTTATTTTTAATATTGATTAATTTATCTCCTACCCAGTTGTTTATATGTTTGAAAAAATCTGGTGTAAATACTTTGTCAAACTTGTAATTCTCCATATTATAAGACATACCTGTAAGTTCTTTTGGTTTTTTAGCGTATTTATCAGGCCATAATCCTCTGTGGGATAACCCACAATCTATCCAATATGTGTAGTCAGCACCTTTTTTAACTTCTTCTTCTAATAAGTCTAATTTAGCCCAATCTATTTCATGATAAAAATCAAATTTTCCAGGATATTTATTTTTTAATTCTCCTATCTTTTTAGAATATTTGAAGCTAGATAAATCTCTAACTTCTACTTCTACATTTTTAACATTATTACTTTTTAGTTCATTAGTTAATGCATCGTATACGTTATCACCGCAAACTACCTTTATAGGTAAATTCATTTTTGATAATTGTACTATAGAGTATAGGTACCTATGGTATCTAGCGATTACATTATGTAAATGAAAAGGATAATTTGGTATTCCTTCACTATTTTTGAAATAAAAAGCTGTAACTAAACGTGTTTCCATTTTATATAGTAGTCTTCTAAAATTAATTTATCCATTCTGGTGTTTTTAAAAACCTCTATAGCTTCTGCATAAGAAGATAAAATTGGTTTTTTATTTACGTTAAAAGAAGTATTTAGCAGCACACCAAAGCCTGATGCTTTTTCAAATTCTGTTAATAAGTTATACAGCCATTCATTTTGCTCTTTAGTAACAGTTTGTACTCTTGCAGTATTATCCACATGAGTTATTGATGATAGTTTTTTACGCCATTTAGCTTTGACTGTAGGGCAAAAGCTCATAAATCTACTCTCATCTTTGAAATTAAAATACTTATTTACATCCTCTAATCTACAAACAGGAGCAAAAGGTCTATACCATTCTCTACTTTTAACTTTTTCATTAAGCACCTCTTTCATTTTTAACATACCCGGGTTACATAATATACTCCTATTACCTAAAGCTCTTGGACCATGTTCTGAGGTACCTCTTACGCATCCTATGATATGACCTTTCATTAAATCATCACATACATCTAAATATTTTAACTCTATACCTCTTTGTTGTTCTATATAGTACATTAATCTATCTTTATCTAGTACTTCAGTTCCGGAATAAGTTAAATCAATAGCTTTTTTAGGTTTAATATGATCGAGTATCATGCCTGAGGCTAATCCACAATCATTAGGATTAGGGGGTACAAATATTTCTCTTTTATATCTTGATTTTAATTTACTATTAAGAATAATATTTAATGCACATCCTCCAACTAATATGATAGGTAATTTAGGGTATTTTTTTACAAATGGATCTGCATGTTGAAAAAATACTTGTTCAAAAGCTTCTTGAGAGGTTGCAGCTATATCATAAGCTTCTTGACCTTCAATTCTGTTTTCTGTATCAAATTTAATACCTGTATTTTTTGATAATTCTTTGAGAAAATCTTTGTAATTATTACCATCAGGTTTTTGAATATAGAATCTAGTAAAATGAGGTAACCATTCATTATTAATTTTACCATAAGAACAAAGCCCCATTAGTTTACCTGAGTATACTAAATTACCTATATTTAATCCCGGTTCAAATTTTATATCTTTTAAATATTGGCCAAATATCATGTAGGGAAAACCTAAATCCAATTTATGTTTAGATATGCATTCAATAGTATTTCTATCTTTAGCATGATACATGTTAAAGAAACCATCATTCCCACCACCATCAAATGATATAATTATTGCTTCATTATAATCAGTTTGGTATAAACCAGATGCTGCATGACTATAATGGTGAAGACAATTAATATAGTTTTTAGCGGGTATTAGTTTTTCATAATGAGTTTTTACTCCATCTTCTATAGTATCAGTATTTTGGTAATAACAAGTATCGTAGTTCTTAATACCGTATTCCCTGTAAATATAATCTAAAATATACTTTAACAGGTAGGGTCTGGTATAAGAAATCAAGTATTGACTATATCCTGCGTTCTTTTGACCTAAAAACCTCTCAATCTCTATAACTGTAAGAACTTTTCCATTTTGTTCAACAGCTACAGCAGCATTATGAGAACCGTAAAATGCTATATTAGCCATTCTTTTCTATTCCTAAATTACCACTTAATCTTTTACACCACTCTTTACTTACTGAGTAAGGCCATACACTCCAACTTGAAGGAAGAGCTCCTGTATAAGTTCTCCAAAGGTTTATCCATCCGTCTTTTTGTGTAGCTATTAAATTAGCTACTTCTTCTTTTGAAGCATCTTGTCTATGAATATCTTTTCCGTCTTTATCATGAAATGCTACTGCCCAAAAATCATAATCTTTTTCAGGTACATCATTTATGTGTATATCGATACAGTGTTTAAATACTTTATGAAATGAATTATCATAATCTTCAACTATAGGATTAGGAGGATATCCTACTTTGTCTAACGTATATTGCTGTACTCCTCTATCTTTAAATCTTATACCTGCATATTTTTCATAATCTGCTATTGTTCTTTCTTCTCCTAAATGATAAGGAACTAATTGCTTTTTCATACAAGGAGTACATACAGTACCATCGGTACCTAATAATCCTTTCAGCCTATAAAATGTAGTTTTATTTTTCTCTACCCATGTATCATCATCATCCCAATGTTTGGTTCTACCTTTTCTAGTATATTCATGCCATGCTATTATCTTATGGGGGTGAAATAAATCGTAACCAAAAGTAAACGATCTTACTGCTAATGCTATTTCTTCTCCATGAAAATAATATTTAGGATCGTGTTGGACTTCTTTACAAAAAATACCTAAAGTAAAAGTAAAATGAGCAGAAAAGAATCTAGCAGGTACTGGTTCAGTTCTTTCTTTCCAGTCATCTATGGTAGCAGGAAGGAAAAATATTACTCCTTCTGGTGTGAATCTATCGAAATCCATTTTCCATGGAGCTTGTACTCTTCCATCAGGGTCATTAGCTGGATCATATGAAGGTATGTAACCGGTTAAAAGAGGTTTATGGTGTCCTTTCTTTTGGAGCTGTTTAATCATTCTAATACATTCACTATCCCATCCTTTTACAAATCTATGATGAGAATCTAATTGTAATGTATAATCTTCTCCGTTATATTTCTGTTGAATAGTATTTCTAGCCCAACAAGTACCGTTAGTTTCAGTATGAGGAATATCTATAATAATAAATCTATCATCATTTAAATACTCATCTAACGTATCCCATTCATCCTCAGATGTATGTTGCCATGCTACGCAGATTTTTAATCTATCAGGATTATCTGCTTTATCTAAGATATCCTCTAATGTTTTTCTTAATTCTGGATCTCTATAACTTGCAATCTGTACAAAAATTGTACCGTTTTTAATTGTCATAACTTTGGTGTTGGTTTTGGTTTTTGTATAACTCTGTTTTTATCTTCAAAAGATACTAAATCGTTAAGTATTTCCTGTCTTTCATCACATCCACAGTCATCCCCCCAAACTTTCTTTACTAACCACCTAATACCGGTGTATTTTGTTATTAAAAATATTATGTCCCCTAGTCCTTTTACTTTATCCATCACAACTTAAACAATCTTCTGAAGTTCTTGACCCTATATCTCCATTAATAACTGAGTCGGTTCTTAGATAATATAGTGTTTTTATTCCTAATCTCCAAGCTGTTTGATGAACTTGGTTGATAAATTTAGGACTGTCAGAAGGATCGAATGCTAAGTTTAAAGACTGTGTTTGATCTATATACTTCTGTCTAACTGCTGCTTGTTCAACTAATTGCAACTGGTTTATTTCAGCAAAAGTATAAAATACTTCTTTATCTTCAGCTGATACTATCTCTTCTGGTAGGTTTACTACAGAACCTCTATCTTTCATTATCTGATCCCATACTTCTTCAGTATTATGGCCTCTTTTTTCTAAATACTCAACTAAAGCTATATTTTTTCTAATAAAAGTACCTTTAGCAGAGTTAAACGTCCATACATTAGCAGGCATAGGTTCAATACCGGCAGATACTCCACCTGCTATAGTTGAATTAGATACTGTTGGAGCTATTGCTAATAAATGAGAGTTTCTCATTCCTGTACCTCTACACCATACTGGTTCTCCGTATTCATCTGCTAATTTTCTTGAAGCGGATTCTGCTTGATTTTTAATTTGAGAAAATATTTTATGAGTTAATGAAGTTGCTGCAACTGAAGAAAAAGGAATTCCTTCTCTTTGAAGTAGAGTATGCCATCCTAAAACTCCTAATCCTACTGCTCTTCCTTTTTTAGCTGATCTATGTGCTCTAATTAATGACTCTCTTCCAGAAGTTTTTGCTAAGAATTCTTCTAAAACACCGTCTAAAAAGTAAATTGCAGTTTCTATTAGGTCTGTTTTTTCCCATTCGTGATATTTTGTAAGATTTACTGATGATAAACAACAAATAAAACTATGCTCTTCGTCGGTAAAGAGGGTTATTTCAGAACAAATATTGGTCATTGTAACGTCTAAGTTATTTTTTTGATATGCTGGTGGATTGGCATTATTTACGTTATCGTCAAACATAATATATGGTTCACCAGTCTCAACTCTAGACTTTAGTATTTTTACCCAAAGTTCCATAGCTTCAGGTTCTCTTCTTTCTAATTTTTGCATAAATTCATCATCTACTATTACGCATTGATGTAAATTTAAGCATTGTCTATTAGGATCTCCTTTTGGTCTCCTAATTTCAAGATATTCATGTATATCTGGATGATTAATATGTAGGTTTACTGATGCCGCTCCTCTTCTTACAGCTCCTTGATTAGTAGCTATTATAGTTGAATCGTATATTTTAGCCCAAGGCACTACTCCTTCTGATTGTCCTAATGTTCCATTACCTATTTTTCCGCCTCTACCTCTAATTCTAGATAAACCTATTCCTACTCCTCCTCCTAAAGAAGTTAATCTCATTAATTCAGCATTTGTTAACCCTATACCTCTAATAGAATCAGGTGTATCTATACCAAAACATGAAATAGGTAAACCTTTATCGGTACCTGTATTGGATAACACGGGAGAAGCAAGGTTTAACCAACCTTTCCATATATACCTAAAAAACTTATTAGCTAAATCTGGTCTGTCTAATCTTTCAGCAACAGTATTAGCAACTCTTCTAAAAGCCATTTTAGGAGTTTCATCAGGTAATAAGTAACCTTTAGATATTGTAGCTAAAGATACTTCATTCATCCATTCAGGGTAATCTTTACCCGCTTCCCATTGGGAGTAATCTACTTGTATTGTCATGTTTTCTTTTAGTTAAAATGCGTTTGACCAATCTAAATGTCCTTTGCTATAATTTGTAACTCTATTAGCAAAGAAATCTGTATGCTGTTTACCTGCTATAACAGCATCAAACCATTTCATAGTCTTAAGTGCTCCTTTATCAATTTCTGATGAAGGAATTATTGGTTCTAATCCTAAATCAGCCATTTTAGTATTAACTCTATGTCTAATAAAGTTTTTCAAATCTTCCTTACCTAAATTTTCCAGATCACCCATTTCAAATACTTTTTCTATAAAATTAAATTCAAGTTCTAAAGCTAAATGAGCTGCGTCTTCAATTTCTTTTACTAGTTTCTTAGTTTTAAATTCTGGATGTTCTTTCATTAATGTTCTAAATAACCAACAGCCTGCTTCAGAGTGAAGAGATTCATCTCTTACAGACCATTCTACTATCTGACCTACTCCTTTTAATTTATTTCTCATTTTGAAAGAAAGTAAAACTGCAAAAGATGAAAATAAATTAACACCTTCTGTAAATGCTGAGAATATAGCTAGTGATTTAGCTCTACTATGCCAGTTAGGAGTACCGTCGTGGTTATCTCTAACGTCCATTAATGCTTCTATTTTAGCCATAGTAGTTTCATCTTCTAAAAACTCAGCAAAGTCGTCTAACCCTAGTTGCTCGTTTAGTAATGAGTAAGCTTCTGCATGTATAGTTTCGCTTGAACCAAGTGTTGTACCCATCATTATGATCTCAGGCTTTCTAAACCACTTAGTAACTAAAGTAGACCAGTAGTCATTTACTATAGTTTCAGTTTGTGCAAATCCTTTTAAAATTTGACCTACTACATTTTTTTCGTAATCTTTTAAATTCGATTTCCAATCAGTTACATCTTGTGCCATTGGTACTTCAGTGTGTAGCCAATGCGCTTGCTGTTGCTTTAACCAATAATCGAAAGCTTTTGGATATTCAAAAGGCTTATAAACTATTCTTTCTTTTATTATACTCATATATCTTTATATATTACTCGTTAGGTTAGACAAAAAGATCCCTGGAAGGGCTCTCCCAAGGACTCTAAAATAAATATCATATATATTCATGTTTCTTGATATTATTTTTACTTTTTTTCAAATATTTTTGACAGAGTCGCACTATCTAAATTAAACGTTGGTTTTGACTCGTCAGGTACTAAATCTGAAGGATCTGCTTTACCTTCGAATTCAATATGTCCATTATTAGTATCCATCTTAATGTTATATGTCATACCATCTTGTCCATATCTATTTTTCATAACATGAATTCTACCGGTTCCTAGTACTTTATCCTCTTTCATTCTAGATAGCGATAAACAAACATCTGCTACCATCATCTTATCGTATGATCCTGCTGCTTTATCTCCTTCAATAACAGAATCTCTAGCACCCATTCTATTAACCTGTGAAGGTGTAAGGATAGGTATTTTTAAATCTTTAGCTAAACCTTTTGTAGCTATAAAATTATCGTCAATTTCGTCTTTACGTTCTGAGTATTTACTCTTAGATGGAGCTCTTAAGTAATCTACATAGTCAATAATAATCATATCTGGTTTATGATCCATATCTCCACATTTCTGTACGTGAGCTTTAATAGTAGATATAGATGCTCCTTTAGGTGGATATTCTTTTACTATTAATTTACCTTTTAAATTATTTACATACGCTTGAACGTCTTTTCTATGTTTATTTATTTCGTCAATATTATACCCAGTAAAATAACAATCAAATCTTTTACCTACATAATCTTCTCCTAACTCTAAGGTATAGTAATTAACTTTATATCCTAATTGAACAGCATGTGCTGCTATTGCTACCATAGTCCAAGATTTTCCTCCTCCTGGGCTACCAAATACTATTCCTAAGTCACCTGGTCCAAAGCCTCCTTGTAATCCATCATTAAGTAGGGACCAAGGAGAAGGTATAGTAGGTCTATAATCGACTCTATATCTAGTTTCAATATCTTTGTTATATTCATGTCCTATATTTTTATCCATCCCTGCTTTAATAGCTTTTTCTACTAAACCTCTAATACCATCAAAATCTCCTAACTTAAGTAAATCAGCAGAATTTAAAATAGCATTTTTCATCTCTTGATTTTTACAAAAATTAGTAAACTCTTCTTGAATATAATCAAGATCATCTCGAGAAGATGCATAAGAATTTCTCAGCTCTTCTTTTAACGCTACCTGTAGTACTTCATTCTCTACTTTATGAAGCTCTACTTTAAGAACATCCATAGTAACTATGGTATGATATTGATCAAAGTATTCTACAATCTGGGTGATAATCCACTTATGAGAATCAGCATCAAAATAATCCGGATACAGTACATCTCTAACGTTAAGTAGGAATTTTTTATCAGTAAGTAATGACCCTAGCACTTTTAATTGAAATGCTTTACCGTACTGTTGAAGACTTTTTAATGTCATAATAACCTATTTTTTAAAAACCGTTAAACCCCTAAAGTTTTCTAGCCAACCTTCAGTATTTTTCGTTACACCCTCTATTCTATCAGAATCTAATAGATGTAAAAATGCTCCTGCTTGAAGATCAGGTACGCCACTTTTTATAATATCTAATATAGTATTTTTTTCTCTATTATCCAACACACTTTCATGTAAATTCATCAATTTAAAATTAGTTTCTACTTTATCCCATTGATGAATAATTTTAGAGAATATTTTTTTACCTTCTAGATTTTTTTCACATATCTCAAATATGTAATCTAATGTAGTGTTTGGTTTGTCTACTATATCAGGAAATTCAGATACTATAGTTTTTATACCCAAACCTTTCACTCCGCTTAAACCATCAGAATTATCTCCTAGTAATGCTTTTACTACATTATAATTCCCTGGTATTACTTTTATTTCTTCTTTAGTATTTTTTTCAGTATATACTTTTTTCTTTACAGGAGCATATACTTCTACATGCTTATTTATCATCTGTAAAAAATCTTTATCTGAGGAAATAATGGTTAATTTCTTTTTATTATTAGTAGCTTCTTGAGCTAAGTAAGCTATAATATCATCAGCCTCTAATTTTTCCATCATAATTTGATGTATTGGAAGGCATTCAAGATAGTCTTTTGTTCTAAATAATTGTCCTACTAGTGCTTCAGTTTCTTCTTGTTTAGTATCGTATAATCCCCAATGTGTAATTCTAGTATTAGCTCTATGAGCTTTATAATTAGGGTCTATATTTTGACGATTTCCGGAACCTCCTTTACCGTCCCATACTATTATTACTCTAGTAGGATCAAATATTCTAGTAACATATCCTAAAGATCGCAAAAAGCCAACTAGGCCTCCAATATGGTGACCTGTTGGACTCATTGCTTTGAGCAGGGAAAAGCTACGAATTAACATATTCATAGCATCGATCACCATAATGTGATCATTTAGCTCTCGGGGTGGGGTCTGCTTTAAGTTCTTTAGTATTTTATCGTATGCCACTAGTCTAGTAAATTAGTAGTGATTTTCTCTTCTTCTAAATCTCCTTCTTCAACTAGATCGAAATCTAAGCTACCAACTAATTTTAACCAGTGTTCTTTATGAGCATCTCTATACTTATCTATAGCTTTCTTATCGTCTGCTATAAAACCATGTTGCGTCATAACTATTCTACCTCTAGACTGTACTCCTCCAATATGATTCTTTTCTATCTGGACGTTAGTTCTTTTAGCAAACTCTACTTGCATACCATTTTTAATAGCTTTGATTTTAGACGTACCTGGATTAGTAATATTACCAAAGGTAACTACTAAGGTTGCATCATACCACATAGACATACCCCCTTTATTTTGTAATTTAGGCATACCCATAGGGTGCTCTGGTTTCATAGTCCATACTTTATTAATTGCTACTAAAGTATTTGTATAAGGAGAATTTTCTTTCCTAGATAAAAGAATCTTTTGATTTAAGTTATTTCCAAACTGAGTAGACATAGCTCCTGCATTCCATTCGTTATTATTCTTATTAGAACGAACTGATAAATCACAAGGAACAGAGCCAATAGAGTCCCATAAGAAGCACATATCAAAAGGAAGATTTCCTTTCGCCTGTTCATCCAAAAGATCTGCTATATATACTGCTACATCTTCTATAGTATTCAAAACACCTCTATCAGCATATAAAAAATGACCTTCATAATCAGTGATAGTACCGTTTGCATCAGTTACTTCGCTAACTTCTAGTCCCATTTCTTTAGCATGTTCCCATGACCACTTCATCTCAGTAATAATAAAGACTGGGAGAATGCCCAATTTCTGAGCACTCACCGCAGCTTCAATTAGGGCAGTTGTTTTGCCCGTATCACTATGTCCTCTTAAAAGAGAAATGTGACCGGTAGGTATACCGGGTAGGGAAGTAATATCTTGAAAAGCTTTAGATAAAGGTATCCAACCTTGTTCTTTAAACTTTACAGAAGAGTTTGAAAACCCTTTCTTTTTCTTAAAATTGCTTAAGTTGAACGACTTACGTACTGCAGAGGTCGCTCTTGCTTTTACTTCTTCTTTCTTTTTTGCCATTTTTACTCGTTAAATAGGTCATCAAATTTACTAACTGTGTCTTTGTTGCCAGCGGTAGCTGTTTCCAAAGTAAAGTCAGTCTTTTGAGGACTTCCTGAGCTTTCTGGCTTGCTTGATTCCGAACCTGCTACTGGAGTATTCTCTTCTGCTGATCCAGGATTCAAATAATTCTGAAGTTGTTTTTTAATAAAATCATAATCGTATTGAGAATGAACCTCTACCGGATTAGGTTGAGTTTTAATCCAAGAATCAACTAAATCATTATTATCTGATAAAGGTGATTGTTTTGGTTTAATTCTAACCGAAGTAGTAGGGTAAGGGTTACCTTGTTGTTGTTCAACAATCATATCCCAACCATTGATTACATCAGTAAAATCACCTACATCTTCATCTTCAGCTAATGCTAATAATGCTTTGTAAATGGTAATACCAAATCCCCATAACCTTACACCTTTATCTTCTTCACCTCTTACTATAACAGGTGCGAAAATTCTAGTCTTAGGGTTAAGTTTCCCTGCTAATGACCAATTATCCTTATCCGAAGTCTTTTTAAGCTCCTTTACAAACTCTTCTATAGGGTCTTGCTTACCGAAATTCGATAAAGCTACCATTGGGTACTTCCCTATACCGTAATGAAACTTTAACTCTTTAAAAGGAAAAGTGGGATCAAAAGCCGATGGAACAATTCTTACTGTCTGTTTACCTAATTCAGGTCTCCAGAAGATTTTTGTGTAATCAGTTTTCTCTTGTTGCTGATTACCGTTGTTTAAGGCGTCTAATTTTGCCTTGATCGCATTTAAATCCATAATATAACTTATTTTAATTATAACGTTTAATATAATATAGGTAATAATATTCTATTATCCAACTATATCTCTAAAATTTTGTATAATTTTGTGTTTATTCTTTTGAGATCTGGACCTTTGGTAAGAAGTATACAATTTCTGTAATCTGTCCAGGTTACTTTATAGGTAGTATCTAAGACTCCTCCATTTAATTCTTTAATTAAAGTATTTAAAGCATTAATAGTATATAGAGTATTAGATTCTTTCTTTCTATGGACTAGAATTGTATTTTCTAAAAAAGCTCCTACATTGCCAAAATCAACATTATAAGTACAAATATATTCATCTTGACTCTTAGAGTAAAGAACGAATATTTTATTATAAATTATCTTATAACGTTCTTGAATTTGTTCAAGTACGCTCTCAAGCGAATCTTCTGTAGCAAAAGTACAGAACAGTTTATTACTCATATCTTCGTTTAAATATAAAGGTTCTAAATCGTAATCGAACCTGGAGGCTATAACATTTGCCATTTTATATAAATATTAAACTGTTTTACAAAACTAAATTATTGGAATATTTAAACTTTATTGGGTATTTTTTACCTTCTTCTAGTATATTTTTAATATCCTCTAAAGTTTCTTTTCCATCTTCTTTACAAAAATCAAATAAAATAGCATCATACGTGTATAAAACTATTTTTGATTTCTTATCTCTTAAGTACTTGAGTACTTCTTTTAATATAAGTATATTTCTTGAAGTTTCCAACGATTGCATAACATAATTCATTAATTTCTGTGGATGCATGTCTTTTAACTTAGTAGTAAAGGGTTTTTCACTAATAGGAGCTTTTATTTCTCCTTTCTTTTCAAACTCTTTCCATAAATCTTGAATAAACTTATTTATTTTTACAAAAACATCTAAAGATGCATGCTCTTCTGGTATCTTACCGTAGATAGCTTGAAAATTTATTTGTTTAGCTTTACTGTATTCATCATCTGTAATTTCTTCTTTACCAAAGTATAACTTTGCTAACTGCTTATGAGCGGATTCATTAGTAAGTGGGTGATTAATCTGTTCGCAAAGTAGTCGCAAGTGATAACCGTCAAAGTCAAACTCTACAAAGTAATCGTTTTGCGGTTTAAAGGTTTTTCTATGCTTTTCAGAGTGAGGGATAGCAGCGTAATTAACACTATTATATGAATTAGTAGGTCTAGATGTAACATTATACAGGTTGTAGTAGGTCAGAACTGTGTTATTAACAGTATTGTATAAAGGATTTCGAGGTTTAAATAATTCATTATAAGCTTCATAATAAACTCCTAATCCAGTTTGCTCGATTAAATAGAAAACATTAATACCGGTTATATTATAAAAATCGAATCCGGTAGGTATTTTATATTTTACTATAGCTTTAACTTGATCGTATAGTTTTTCACAAGATTCATATAACTTAGTAATAGGAATTAATTTATTTATTTCTACAAAGTCTCTATTTTTATGGTAGAAATAGTTTAAAGTAGAATTTTCTTTAGAGTATTCTAACCTTTCAAATTTCGTCATTGAATATAGTAAAGAAAGATCAATTGCTCCCTGTATATTAAAGTGATATAGCAATTCTTTCTTATCAACTGTATAAAGAGTACTAAACTCCTGTAGAAGTTTGTAGACACGTTCTTTAGTAACATTTAAGCCTTCATCATGATCTATAGGAATGATAAAACCATGTTTACTATTAACTGGTCTTAAGTAAACTGCTATAGTACTTGCTAATTTAGGATGGTAATTATCGTTAGAAGATATAATATGAACAAAAGCTCCGAATCTAGCTAAGTTTTTTAAACGCTCTAACTGATATTCTGTTTCTGATATGTAAAACACTCTATAACCTTTTTAATAATATAAGTAATTTATTTTAAATTACCAACTAATAACCAGAAGATCTTTTTTCTTCATTAACTATAGGGTCAAATTCAGGATCAGATATCTGTTTTTGAGTTAATTCAATATCCTCTTCTATAATGAATTCGTAATAGTTTTTAAAGTAATTTTTAGGAAAATCTATTACAGATTGATTCATAACTGTTTCTTTATTTCTAGCTGCTGAACCAAAATAAATATAAGGTCCTTTATTAATATTTTCAATAGGACCTACTAACAACCATTTTATTTGTAAATTTATAATATAGTTATATTTTTTTAAAAAATCAAATTTTTCTTTCTTTACTTCTATAATCTTTTTAGATCTTTTATCTTGTAGGAAAAATCTGAGGAAGTAACCGTTATCATAATCAGCTTCTTTTGGTTGTATATACTCTCCTGTAAATTCCATTTTTGGTATTGGAGCTGTTAATTCAGAATTTGCTAAAGTTAAACTAAAAGAAGTATTTGAAGGTTTTTTACCTGCAAAAAAATTACCTGATATATCTGTAAAGTACCAACCTACATAGAACGTTCCATCAGATTTAGTAAAATCATTTCCTCTTGAATATTTTGCTTTTGAATATTTTGATATTGGTATGTACATTAGACTATTGATTTAGTTTGATAAGGTGCTTTAACAGGGTTTATTAATGCTCCATTATATCTTATTTCTAAATGAATATGATTTGTCATATCTCCTCCATATCCTGGGAAGAAATTAGGGATATCATTTTTATTAGTCGTAACTATCCCATCTGAGGTTGTTTTCAAAGAACCATTTACCATATCGGTTGCATAACATACTAATTCTCCTGCTTTAACTGTTTCTTTAAATATATTTTTTGTTACTTGATTTGATTTAGTATTTAAACCTAATTTGATTATTTTAACCAACAGGGGTTCTATACTTTCCTTATTATAACCTAAGTATATGTATCCTATTTTAACTGAATACCCTAAATAGTCACCTTTACCTGTTATTTCTATACCGTGTCCACCTTTATCTGTAAACTCATTTATAAACCTTACAGAACCATCTATAGGAGCAATAATAGGCCTATCAGATTTCGCTATAATATCTAATCCTGCATGTTGACGTGCTCCTCTTTTTGCTCCAAATTTACCTGAACCGGTAGTACCTGCTCCCTCTCTAGTGCTACTATCAATGAAATTTCTTTTACCTACTGAACCTAATCCATTTTCAGAAAATTTATATGGATTAAATGAAGTAGATATTGGCCAGAATAATATAGGAGTATCTGGTGCTGGTGTTTCCGTTACCTTTAGTCCTTCGGTTATAAAATCATCTATGTTGAAATCTTCTCTTCCTTTAATTTCAGCTTGAGAAAGAATACACATTTGACCGGTTATATCTGTTTTCCATTTATTATCTGATCCGATAACATGAGATAGCCCTTTTATAATAAATCCTACTTTATCATCATATTTAGCAGGTAAAGTTCCTTTTTGAATAGTAAATGCTTGTGCTATTTTAAATCCTGAAATTCCTATCATACTAAAATCCACATTTATAGGAATTAATCCTGCTGCATTTTGTTGCTCTTTTTTAGTCTGAGCTTTATATAAATCTTGCATAACTTTATTATACACCGGTCTAATAGCAGATGCATCGTTTGCATTATAATTAATATAATAAAAAGGGTCGTTTTGAGTTGATGCTGAATCTCTAATTTTCTTTTCTAACTTACCATTTGATCCTTCAATTATTTCAGATCTATCTACATCACATATATAGTCTATAAGTTTACCAAATTTTTGCTGTGATATACTATCTTCTGCTTGATCTTCATTAGTATTATCTCCTAAAAAACCAGGATTAGGATTAAATCTATCTCTTAAACCTTTATTCCATGATTGAACATTTAACATATCTTCACCTAAATCAGTACCTTGAGCTGAAGCTCCTATAGCCATAGTTGTAGCTAAATTAGCAGGTACTTTACTGGTAATTGAGAAATTAAACATAGAAGTTTCAGTACCTCTAATTTCTAATAAGGAATCTTTTATATCTTTTGATTGAGGAGTTATTTTTCTATCTACTATATAAACTTTATCTTCTTGATCTTCGTAATGAAAATCAAATAAATTTATATCCCCTAAAGAATCGGTTATTCCTTTTAAAATTACTCTGACAAAATCGTATACTGATTGATCATTTTTATCAGTTTTACTAGGATCTATCATGTCGTTAAATACTTTCAATATATAGTTTATACTCACCATAATATCTAATATATCATCTTGTCTAGAAGGTAATATAGAAGAATCAGCGTTGGTAAAAAAGTATGAAAGTGGAAAATTTAAAGCTCTTGATTTAGGAAGAAAACATATTGTTGGATTAATCGAAAAATGACCTGGGAATGTAAGGTAAGATGTTTCTTTATCTCCTTGTTCTGTGTAAAATTCAACATCATTAATATCTTCATCAACATCATTCTTAGGACAGAATATTAAGTTAATCATTTCTAATACGACTGATAATGGTACAAATTTTATTATTTCATCTTTTTCTCCTTCTGCTGTTGCTTTTCCAATAGACAGTATTTTTAAGTCTCGTTTACTTTTTTCTAGTCGTTTTTCAAATAAATTATAATCTTCAGCAATTCCGTCTTTTAAAGCTTTAATAGTTTCTTCTGTAGTCCCTAATAAACCTTGATCTAATATAATATTAAAAAATTTTGTAAATCTAGATATATCTTTAGCAATATTTGCTGTAGAGGTTGTTGTGTCTTCAGAAGTTGTAGAACTAATTAATAATCTAACTGATTCTAATAATGCACCGTGAGCTAATACTACTACTTGGCAGTTATATGTACCGTCAATGTTAAACTTATAATTAAAGTTAGTTATACGTCCTAAGAATCCATCATAATTACCATCGCTATTTTCTTTTAGAGTATTTATTTGATCGTATATTCTTTTTTTGTTATTTTCTTTTTCTTTATCGCTAGTTATATTGTCAAAAAAGTTAGATATAGTCTGTATAGTGGTTACTACTTCACCATTATTTTTTTTATATATAGTGTGCCCCCATTCAACTAATAAATTCATACCTGGTCTGCAGTAAAGTTGCTCCATTACTGATAGCTGGTCTATGCTATTACATTGAAAATCTATTGCTACTCTTTGATAAGTACCATAAGTACCTAATATTTCTGATTGAAATCCTGTAATTCCGGGTATAGGTCTATAACCACTTCCAACACTATCTAAAATATAAGCATCATCGGTATTATTAAAAATACCTGCTCTCATTTTTTGCTTACTATTTAATACCCCACCTGCTAATACGTTAGACTTAGCAGTTTGACTAGAAAACTTATTTCCTCCATCTGGATCTACATCTACTGCTGATGATATTTTAACCCAACTGGTTTTACTATTGAGATAAATTAGATCATTAGTAGTTCTACCAGATACTTTTTTGAGAGTTTCTCCTCTTTTTTTTATCTGATTTAAAGTTTTAATTGATAAGCCAGTATGTATTACTGAGTTTGGTGTCCATCCTAACGACATAACTATCTACTTTTATTTACCTCTTCAAATAATCTTAATGCTAATGCTTTATCGGCTGGTATTCTTAGTTGTTTACCAGGTGTAGCGTTTAAAGATGCTCTTTGATGATTATTAGAAGAAGCTATTATCCACCATAATGAAGAATCATTATAAAACTCTAACGCTAAAACATCATATCTATCTGCAATACCTGCTATAATATAGATATCATCTTCTGATTCTGGAATAGCAGGGTATATAGGATTAGTTATATAAGTTTTCCCTCGTTCAGTTTTAAATTTTTCTATGGTTTCGTATCTATTCATTTGACTGTTTTATATACCTGTTTTTACTTTTATCTGAACCGAAAGAAACATATCTTGGACCGGTTACTACTCCTTCTCCTTTCTTTATTTGTTCTGTTGAAGGTAAAGTATATTGAGATGTAGGTATGAAATTATGTATTGGTGTAAATCCTATACTAACATCTAATACAGTAGGTAATTCTTGATGAGGAATATCTCTTTCTTCACCTTCAGGTCTTTGCATAGCAATTTCCCAAGGGTAGTCTTTATCCCATTTGAAATCTACTTTATCAATAAAACCTGGTTGTCTATGTAAATAGTCTCCTACTGTGAGCCTAACTAGTGTACCTCTCATAAAATTATTATCATAAGTCGGAGTAGTTGAAGAAGCTAAAATATTTAACTTTTGATATAATGGTCTCATTTCTTTTGATGATTGAGCTGATATTTTAAATCCTACGTTTACTTTTCTATCTGTACCCTGATAGGTATAGAAATTTTCTGCTCTTCCTACATAATTGTAACTATTCCATTTACCAGAAAATCCGTCAGTAAAGCTATCTAAATAAGCTCTAAAATATAAATATTTTACTTTAGGCTCAGAGTTTTTATCTCCAGGAGTAATTACTTCTATTCTAAATTTTATTAAATCTCTAGCTTCTTTTGTACCGTCTAATTTTTCTGAGGAAGGTCCTAATAGGTTTATTTGATCTTGTCTCAAACTTTCATTTTCATCATTCACAGGTAATCCGGGATCTCCGAGATTTATCCTAATAGGTAATGCGGTTGCTTTTTCATCTTTTTCAGTAACTTCATCGTCACCTGTTATTCCTCCAAATGCTGTATTCTGAGCAATTGGTGTGCCGTCTAGATTGTAAGTACCGTCGGCTCCTACAAATTGAGAACCAGGCTTTGGTTTAGTAGGGTATAATTTACCAGCAGGGCCTTTAACACTTAGCTGTCCATCAACTTTAACAGATTCATTTTTTTTAGTATTTGCTGTACTAATAGGAACTTTACCGGTAAGTTGTTTATCATTATCACTATCATCTTTTATAAAAAGAGGAGCAAAACCAGGTGATACCATAACATGAGGAGGAACACCTCCTTGTTCTATCTGTCCTTTTTCTTCTAAATAAGTTCCTTTTATACCAGCAAAGCTTTGAACAAAATGAATACCGGTTCCATTAACTGGCGTTTGAGCTAAAGTAGAACCAATTAACTTAGCAGTATCTGCTAAACCTTGACCTACTCTTTGTAGTACTTTACCTGCTGGGCTTTTTTTAGTATCAGTTTTAAACTGAAGTTGTTTTAAGGCAGCATTATTAGCTAAAAACTTTAAACCTTCTGGTTTAATCATTAACTTTGCTACTCTTTCTAAATCAGTAAGTCTTCGACTAGCCTCAGTAGTGTATGTAGGTACTTTAGCATCTGCAACCAGAGGTACGTTTTTAACGACCAAAGGTTTATTACCAGATTCAAACTTTATACGGTTAGCCACAGGGACTCCGTTATTAATATAGTTTCTTAATATACCCACTTATTTTAGTTTTTATGCATTACCCGACTTCAAACCACCAATTTTTGTTTGGTATGAAGAAGGAGTTTTACCATCTAAATCTAATTGTCCATCAAAAGATCTTTCTAATTCATTAGTATGTATTGCAGAAGCTTTATTTGCTCCTGGTAAATTTTCAGGAGTTACTCCTTTTCTACTTAATGAAGTTGGACTTTCTTCAAATTTTTTTAAAATTCCCATAATTGTTTATTTATAAATAGTTTTTTATCCGTTTTTAAAGTTATCTACAACCAGCGCTGATTGAACTGAATAAGTATTCATCTTAACGTCACTGCTTTTATTTAATATTTGTTCTAATAATTGATTCTGTCTTTCTAACATCTGATTCATTCCATCTCCGCCTCCCATTAGATTTGTACCGCCTAGTATTAAATCACCTTTATTGAAAGATGTAATACCGCCACCAGGTCTACTGATAAAATCTGACTCGGCTGGACCTGTTGAAGGATTTTCTTTTTTATTATTAGCTATCTTTTTCTGACCGGTTAAGCCTGCTGCATCTGATGCCATTAACCCTGCATCTATTGCTACTGATACACCTGTACCTAAGCCGGGGAATAAAGAAGCAATACCAGAACCAAATTCTAATAATCCTCCAATCACATCACCTCCTATCATTCTCTTAATTCCGTAATAAGCTCCTACAAGTAACCCTATTACCGGTATTTTTTTTAAGATCATTTTTATACCACCTTTTGATGCTGCTTTAATACCAGCACCGGATAAGTACTTTCCAATAGATTTAAACTGTTTCATTGCAAAAGTAGCTGGTGCGGTAATATTCTTAGCAAACATTTTACCGAGTGCCATTAGTTTATTACTTACCTTTACTAGGCCTACAACCATATCGTTAGGAGCAGATCCTATTGCATCAAATATAGCTCCGACTTTATCAAAAGCTAGAGAAAACTTACCAGCAGCGTCTGCTAATTTTTCCATTGCTTCGGCTTGTCTTTGAGCTAAAGTTCTATTTCTTACTTGTTGAGATAATTGATCATCTCCTAATGAAGCTAATAATTCGTTTTCTAATCTTTTAGCTTTATCAAAATCACCTGCTTCTTTAGCAGCATCTATTTCAGCCTGTCTATTTTTTACTGTTTCAGCTAATGATGCATTTTGATCTCCAGTAAAGTTTTTAAGAGTTTCTTGCTGTAATAGTATATCAGCTAACTGATCTCTATTCATTCCTAAAGCTTTAGCCTGTGCTTCTTGTGCTAATACTGATTGGCTTTGAAATTGATTTATATCTCCTACATTTTTAGCTATCTCTTCTGCAAGTACTGCTTGATTACCAGTTAACGCTGCTGCTCTTGCTCTTTCTAAATTTAACTGTCTTCCTGTAAGTAATTCAGCTTCTAATTCATTAGCTATAGAACTTTCAAAGTCTAATAAATTTTGACCAGCAGATTCAAGCAATTGCATTGAAAGACCAAATCTTCTTGCTTGGTATGCTGCTTTTTCAATACCTCCTGCAAATTTATCCGCTGTTAAACTAGTAGCTGAGCTAGAACTTGCAATATCTTGAAATACATCTTGAAATCTTATAGTAGTATTATTGGCTAAATTTTGACGAGATACAAAACCTGCCATTTGTGTATTCATTTCTGAAATACTAGTACCGGTTGCTGCAGAAAACTTAGCTAATTGAGTTGCTTGTTCAGCACTTAAACCTAACTTTTGTGTCAGAGTTGTAAATGCTACTACATCTTCTTTAGCAAATTTAGCTGAGAATCCTACTTGTTTGGAAAACTCTGTTGTTGAGGCTACTAAATCTTTAGATACTATACCAGGGGTTGCAGCAGCTATACCTACAAACTCTGATTTAAGTTCATTAGCTTGTTCTCTAGTAATATTAAGATCTTTAGCTAATGCTGTTATTTTTTCTTGTCCTTTAGATATCCCTTTTACAAAAAGTCCTAAAGTAAATAAACCTGTTAATTTACCAGCGGCTCCGGTTAATTGAGCAGCTCCTGCTGAAAAAGCGTCTCCTCCTTCTAATGCTGCTTTTCTTGAAGCTTTTGATGCTTTACCTAATTCTCCAAATACTTTACCTAAGCCAGGTATTTTATCGGCAAATTCTGAAAATGAATCAAAAAAGCCTGTCTTTTCGTTTAAGTCTTCATTTATATCTTTTAACTTATCAAAGGCTTTTACTGCCTCATCTGTTTTATCAACAAAATCTGTATTTCTTTCTACTAATCTTAATAGCTGTTTTTCTTCTTCCCCTTCAGCATTAACTAAACGCTCTTGATATATCCCCTGTAAGTCATTTAATTTAGTTCTCTTAGCTTCAAACTGTAGTATTTTTTTCTTTTGTGCTACTGTGAGTTTCTCACCTGCGGCAGTCTTACGAGCTATTTCATTAATTGCTCCTACATCATTAGCTATAGATTTTTGAAGTTTAGCGGTTTCATCAACTAATGTAGCATTATCCCCAGCATATTTAGCCGCTTCTTTATTATTAGCGGTAATCTCTTTCATCGTTACCTCAATACCGGTTAACGTTTTGGCTAGGTCGTTTAAGGTTTCCTTAAAGGTCTTTGCTGCGGCTGCAGTTTCTTGGGTATTCTTTTTTACCTCTTCAGAATTTTGTTTAGCTTTATCAGTTGCCATAAATTATATAAGGTTATATAATATAAATAGGAAAGGCTTCTATTTGTTTGAAGCCTTTGTACTATAAGAAGGTTTAATATTAGGTCTTGCTAATTCACCTCTTTTCTTATTAGAGCTTTTATCGTATGCTTTTTTATTGGCATTATTTTGCTCTTCGTAAAATTCTTTAATTTTCTGGAATGTCCATTTTCTTAGCCATATTGGCATATTATAAACAGTATTCCAATCGTACCCTCCTTTACCATGGAAGACTATTTCATGAATTTGAGTAAATAAAGAAGGTCTATACTCCTGAGTCAGGCCAAAAAAAGCCGATCCCTATGGGTATAGCAACGTCCTCCTCACCGCCGTCTTCATTAGTATAATTAAACGTAAGATCAACATCTGGTTGCAACCTAGAATACTCTTTCCTTAGTGCTCTAGCATCTGTTGCAAGCATATATTTATCAACAAATTCTCTTATATCTTTAACTTCAGACGATCCGTTAATAGATAATATCATTCTTTTTAATCTAGTAGTTACTTGAGGCGAAGAATTTTTATCTATTTTTTTCAAACCTGCAATTTCTCTATCTACTGCTTTTTCGTCACCATGTGTAAGTAATTTAAATTCTACTTCATTACCAGAAGGTAATTTGAGATCAAACTTATTACCATTTTTATAATTTTCGTCTTTTATAGCAATACTGTCAACTTTAGATAAATCGACTGTAACTTTTTCACCATTATGCTGAATTTGATATTCAGGGCCGTAAGATAGTATTCTTGCTGCTACCATAATAGCATTTTTATCTCCAATTAATAAATTATCATAATTAAATCCTTCAGTTGTTATTAATGACTTAATTAATCTATCAATAACAGTACCTTTAGTGATGTAATTTTGATTTGTTAAGATATCCTCCTCTTTTGCTGTCATGTATTTCATTTCTAATACACCTTTTGCTAGAGGAGAATCTTTAGGATATAATAACCCTTTAGAAGGTAATTCTACCGTTTCTGTAGGTATTTTAAACTTTGATTCCATAAATTTTATTTAGTTAAAACCGGTTCTATAATAAATATAGTAAAAAAATATTTTGAAAACAACTATTTTACATAAAAAAACCCAGACTTGCTGGGTTAATTTAAAATGTATGTATGATTCTTAGTAATTTAGTATACAATAATCCATTGCTACTGTAATTGATAAATCAACTACTTCATCAGATGACCAATCGTATTGACCAAAGTCTCCATTTGTTAAAAATGCTCCTTTGATTACCCACTCACCAATTATATCACCTACTGGTCCTAAGATATTAAGAGTTAAATCTTTTTTGTAAAAATCAGAATAACCTGCTCTACCAGTTACTGACTCATAAGAAAGTCTAGCCCACTCCATTACTGCTTGAGCTCCAGAAGGAGTAATTGGATCATATAATACCATTGTTATATCATCCCACTCTCTTTTTCCTCTAATTTTTCTATAAGAGTTAATATGGTCAAGCTTTACTACATTATCTGTAAAAGTTGGAGCTTTTACGTTCTTCACCATAAAGGCTGGAATAGTATCAATGTTTAATACAAATCTATTCTGAACCTTTGGTTCAAAAGCTCTAAACATTATGTCGTTTGCGTCTAGTATTGCCATGTTCTTTATTTATTATAAATATCTATATTCTTTAAATTATTGACCAAAAGTAGCTCCTGTTGGTTCTACTGTAAAGTCTAGTACTATAAATTCTGCTGTTTTAGCTGGTTGGATAAATATCTGACCTACTAATTGGTTTCTATCTACTACGTCAGCAGTATTGTTTGAATCATCCATTACAACTCTGAAAGCGAAAAGACCTTGTCTCTGTACTACTGAGTCTAAGAATGGATTAACAGCTGCTAAGAATTTATTTCTTGTTGCTATAGTATTTTGTTCGAATACTAAATTTTGAGCTTGATTACCAATAAACTCTTTAAGCTCGATTAATAGCCTTCTAACGTTTACTCTATCTAAAGCTGATGCTTTAGTCTGTAAAGTCTTTTGACCAAATACTGCTATACCTGATCCAGGGAAAGTAGCTATTGGGTTTACTTTAGCGTCATATAATGTATCTCTTTGAGATCTAGAAAGCTTTCTTTCTGCTTGAATTACTCCAACAATTCCTCCTCTTACTAATCCTGCAGGTGCAAACCATGGTGCTGCTGCTCCATCTGTAAATGCATATACTCCTGGAATAAATACTGATGCTGGAACGAATACGTTCTTACCAGTACCTGATTGAGTCTGTAACCAAGGCCAGTAAGCTGCTGCATAAGATGAATTTAATACATCTGCTTGTCCTGTTACGTTGGATACTGAAGCTCCGTGAGGATATAAATCTACTACTGCGATACAGTCTCCTCTGCTCTCTGCTAATGATATAACATTATCAACTTGTGTTGAGTGGTTATTTTTGAATAAACCTGGTGTAGATATTACATTAAATTTATAATCGTCTTTATTACCTAATAAAGTAATTACGTTATTATAATCAGTTGCTACAAGACCTTGAGTCGCTGTGCTTATATTTTGATATAAGTTTAACGATGCTGATGCTATTGCTGTTAAGCCATTTGCATTATAAAATGATCCTGAGGTAGCTATTGGAAGTAAATCTTTAAATCCTACTCCAGCAGAAGATGATTGTACTGTTGTACCATCTGTTGATAAGTAATTTAATGTCTTATTATTTACTGCTGATATTCTAACAAAATTTGATTTATTTACATAATCACCTGTAGAAGTAACTTGAGTAGCGTCAGCAGAGATTGCTGAATTCTGAGTACCTACTACTTTTTCTATATAATTTTCACTATTAGGATCTAGTGAAATATTATTAAATGTTTCTAATACTACTTTGTTATTGTGGCTATCATCACCTCTTCTAATTGAAAGGGTAAATGTACCTTTAGTTTCGTTTTTATTTGTAATTTCCCATCTAAGGTTATCTTTTGATCCGCTAACTAATGAATTATCAGAATTTGCATAGTTGGCTTTTGGATTTAATGCATCGCCAGATCCTGTACCTGCATTGTATATTTTTCCTTTTCCTAATGTTGCTAAAGTGAATGGTTGTACACTTGCATTTTTAGATGATGAAATGTGAGTATTTGCAGCATTTGTCCATGTACTGGATGCTGATACTATTCTTGTAATCAATACTGTGTCACCTCCTTGGCTAAAGTAACTTTTAACAGCCATAGAAGTTAAATATTCATCTTTTGCTGATCCATTGTCAAATGTATCACCAAATAGTCTTACGTATTGGTTATAAGAAGTTACAGCCGTAGGAATCTCAACAGGTCCCTTTACGGTTGGTCCAAGTATTGCCGCTCCTACTTCAACTGGTGCTGGGTTAATAAAAGAGATATCGTTTTCTCTTTGAAAAACACCTGGGGAGATAATTGTTTCTGCCATGTTCGGTTAAGTTTATATTTCGTCTATTATAAATATATAAGGAAAATCGAAACCATTTTAAATATAATGGTCTTTATTCACATATATAAATATACAGAAGATAGGTGAAAATTATACTATTCTGAAATAAATTCTTTAGTGTCTAAATTCATTCGTCCGTTACCGTATATATTGGTTAATTTTTTACCTAATTCTATTTCATAGGCTTTAACCTTATTATAATTAACTCGTGCAACGTCTTTTGAATTTTCTAATTCTATTTCAGTAGCTTGTACAGATGCTAATTCATTCTTTAAATTAGCTCTCATTTTAGATAGTTCTTCTACCTCTAATAAATGCTCTTTTTTTAATTTTATTTTATTCATAATTTATAATATAATCACTACAAATACCTAATACATTTTTAAGTTTAAAATCTTTTGCTAATTCTGGCATAACAGATATCCCATTGGAACAGTCAACACCTGGGTAAGCCCAAAGATACCCTTGTGATGTTAAGGTTACTTTATCATTTTCGTGCCAAAAATAATTTAAATAAAAACCTCCTCTATCTAATTCATGTAGTTTATTTATAGCATCTACATTTTTACAATGTATCCATAATTTTCTATAGTTATTTTCTAACCATTCTATAGGTATATCGTATTGAGGTTCATCATGACCTAAATAAAATTTATTATTAGAAAACCAAAAATCAACTTCAACCTCATACCCTTTAATTATAGCATCAAGAATATATGGAGGTTTATTTTCATTTTCAGGATTAGGACCATCTATATTACCTCTATGTGATATTAGTATCATTTATAATTTTCTATATAATACTTTAAATCTTCAGGAGTACCTAACCCCCACATCTTTTCAATATTATAGGTTCTTATTTTTTTATTATCTTTTATAGCTTCGTTAAATACTGGGCATACATAAAACTCATTATTAACTCTTATATTATTATCGATCATTTGTTCAGCATATTTAACAAAATCAGAGCCGTTTTTCCAGTAGTAATACCCAACAGTAGCAGTATCTGATATAGGATTTTTTTCTGCTACTTCAGTTACTAGTCCTTCACTGTTTAATTTAGCAAATGACCATTTAGGATGAGTAGCTTTAAATGTTACCATACCTCCATCTGCTTCAGTTTCGTTCATTTTATATAAAAACTCATTTGAATCCCATTCTACGAACTGATCTGAGTTAGCGAAGAATAATGGTTTATCGTTATCTATGTACTCTTTGGCTAATAGTGCAGTACAAGCTGCTCCTTCTGTTACACCTTCTACTTCTACTATTTTACATCCTGGTGTTATAAGGTTTAATAGGGTATCTAAGTTATATTTTTTTCTATGGTCTTTTTGAACTACGTAAATATAGTTAGCTTTTATATTTAAATTATCAGTTACTACTTGAATCATAGGTCTTCCTTTTACATCTATCAAAGGTTTAGGAAATGTATACCCTGCTTGTTCAAATCTACTACCTGCTCCAGCCATAGGAATAAGAACGTTTAAGTTTTGATCTCTCCATGCTGGTGTAACTTGTTGTTTACCCATGTTTATTTCATTTAATTTTTTATTTATACTATTATATGTAACTTCAGTAGGATTTTTAACTCGTAATATATAGGACTTAGAGCGGGCTGCTGCTAGTAACCCATATGGTGAATCTTCTATAATTAATGTTTCTTCGGGTAGACAGCTCATCATAGATATGGCTTTCCAGTACATTTCAGGATGAGGTTTACTATTTTTTACATCCTCATTAGATATAATTAAATCTAAATATTCTATCAAACCTAATTTTGATAATACCGTTAAACATGTTCTTCTAATGGAGTTAGAACAAACTGCTAATTTATAACCTTGGTTATACAGATGTACAAAAGTTTCTATCAAATCTTTATTTTTCTTCAAAGTACTTAATTTACTAAGAGTAAGATGTTGTTTTCTTTCCCATACCTTATTATGTACTTCTTTAGGCAGGCCTTTTTCTTCTGAGAGTAAACTTAATTTTTGATAGGTCTTTAACCCATCGTACTTATTTAAGTGTTCACTCCAGTCTATTTTATACCCCGGGTTTATCTCGGATAGTGCTTCATTTAAAGCTTGAAAATGTAAATTTTTAGCTTCTACTAGAACTCCATCTAAATCAAATATAATTAAATTTATTACTTTTTTCATAGTTTACTTTTTACTATATAATCAACTAAGTATTCACCCCAAGCTTTATGTGATATGTCTTGAGGATGACTGTGTGTAAAGTACTTATTATCAGTATCCCATGAGGTGTTATATTTATTTGATATAAAATTTTTGAAATGACTTTCTTCTATAGTATTATTTACCCAGTCTTTATTATCAATTAAATGACCAAGAGGATTATCTTTAGTAATAACAGGATGATCAAATGCATTAAAAAATAAGTATTTTATATTATTTACTTTTAAATAATTTTGTAGTAAAAGTATATTTTCTATCCAATCATTTACAAATATATGTTCGTTAATCTCTTTATTTAATAATTTAAAAGCATAGCCATTTTGATGTTGGGGTCTAATATTATGTGGACCGTACTTTTTCGAATTAGGACTATATTCTAATATATGAACTCTATACTTACTAGACCAGCATACTACTACAAAAATATCTTTTTTACCTAGTTTCTTTAAATACTCTACACTGGTAATGGTTCTGGATGCTATGCTTTGATTACCTGTTCCAGCTCTACCAGCATTCCAAGTTTCTAAGTTTAAATTTTTACCTAGTACTTTAGGCCACACAGAGGAATCGTAATACTTATAGCTATTTTTACCAATAGGTTTATTAATCTTGTGCGCATAGCCAAAATGAGGTATTATATCATACCAATCTAAAGTTTTTTTAGAATCAAAATTTGGTGTTTGAGATGGAACCATTCCACCTGTCCAGCTATCTCCGTTGCATAGTAAAATCATTCGAATCTTCCTCTATAGTATTTATGGTTAAAAATTTGCTGTTCGTTAAACTCATTAAGTTCTTCATATTGCTCAGAAATAGTTAAATTACTAAATCTTTTTAACTCAGATAACATTGAAGGGGTCATTGAAACTTTTCCATCTCTAGTTTCATCTATTTCTAGGACTGTAAAATGCCTTTCTAATACATCTATACCTTGAAATATAGCTAGTTTAGCAGTAAGTAAATTATCTTCATGAGGATTAGAATGATCACTATACCCAATCTTATCTAAGGCAAAATAAAATTTATAAAAATCTATATTTTGTAGATTAGCTTTTTCTAAGGGAGTAGGGTATACACATGTACATCCTAAAAGATAAAAATCTATATCCATTTTTTTTAGATTAGCTATTGTTTTACCAATTTCTTTCAAAGTTAAACTTGATGCTGAAAAGAAAAGAGTTTTAAAGTTTAAATCTTTTAATTTTTTACCATAATCAAATGCCGGAATAGAATACCCAGATAGTTTTAAATTATCGTACCCTAAAGAATTAAAGTATTCTGTATGATTAGGTGTAAATAACGTAGTCATAGATTCTACATCATGTTCTTTACATTTATCTATAAAAAACTTTTCATCTTCCCATGATAATTCAATTCCTTTTAATCTTTTATGCTCTTCTTTATATGGTCTGAAGTTCTCATACTCTTCTCTCTTAGAAAGCGTATCTGCTTTGATTGATTGTATTTTTAGTATATCACTATCACAAGCAGCATATTCTATCATAGACTCAAGAATAGCCCTATCTCCATTATGGTTTTGGCAAAGCTCAGATATTATCTTCATGATATTCTTTTAACAGTTCTTGATATAACTCTTCTCTTTTTATATCAACTACTTCTGATTTATATTTCTTTACTTTTTTATAGTAGTCTACAGTACCTCCTCGTCCGTCTATAAAATAAGGAATTTCTTTTTCTAAATAATCAACAAATAGTTCTAAATTTAAAGTAATACTTGTAAGAGTAACCCTTTGATCAGGACCATCTAAAATAATAAAGTCTACTTCTTTATAAGGTTCCAAATCGTGAATATAAGTAAACGTCTTTCCCTTTATAGAAACCTTGTTATCAAATACAAACTCTGGGGTGTATATTATGTTATTGTCTACGTTATAGCCTTTGGCTACGTGGTAGTCATAATACTTTTTTGAATCTTCGAATCCTACTATTTTGCCACCGTAGTTTAATTCTTTGAGTAATGTACCTATAATAAATGTACTCTTGCCTCCTCCATATTCAAGAATTAACTTAGGTTTATTTGCTATTATATACTCTAGTGCCGAAAAGTACTTTCCATCTTTACCTAAAATTCCACGGTACACCTTAAAGTTTGGACTGTTGTAAATAAAGTCTAATGTTATACGTTGTTGATTAGTCATACCTAATTTAATTTTTCGATTACTCTCTTATATGCTTTTTCTTGAGCACTGATTGCTGTTCCTCCAACATGGGGAGTTCTAATAATTCTAGGATCTGATGTAATTTTTAAATTAGTTGCTTTAGGTGTATGCTCTTCTTTTATTACATCAGTACCGTACCCTAAAACTTTACCTTCGGTAATAGTATCTAATATATCATTTTCATCAACTACTTCTCCTCTAGCAGTATTTACAATCAGTATATTTTTTTTGAATTTATTAATATAGTCTTTATTAATAAAATCTATATTTCTATCTTCTAAGTTTATATTAATACTTAAAATATCAGTTTTTTCAAAAAAATCATCATCTGTGTAGCTATCGTCACTAATTTTTACATCCTTAAATATATTCTCACATATGCTGTATAGCATTTTCCCCAATCTTCCATATCCTAAAATACCTAAAGTCTTAGTACTGAGTTCTTCTATTTTATCAGAGTTTCTTACTAATGATAATATTAGAAATAAATTATGTTCAGCAGTCGAAGTTATTTCTTCAAGTATAGAGTCATTTTTTATACTGTATATTGGTTTAGACGTTATATTAATATGATTTATACCTGTTGATGGAGAAATAATACCTTTTAAATTCATACCTTCAATATCTTCTTCTTCTAAAATATAATTTAAATAATTCGGAGCAGCAAATAAATAATCGATTCCTTGAAATATTTTGATATCATTTCTCTTTATGTCTTTTAAATTTAAATCTTTAAACCTACCTTTGATAGATTTGCAAAAATTAGGAAGATGCTTATATGGAGTTAAAAAACCTATTGTTGCCATTCTTGAAAAAATTCATTATTTATAATATACTCCTTATAATTTTGCTCTGTTTTCCAGTATTCATGTTCACAGTTAATTATAGATATACTATTGTTTTTAGTTTTTGCGATTGAAAAAGTAGAAGGAATACAGAAAAAAAGTTCGTATATATCTCTATTAATACCCTTTTTAAGTTTCTTAGTATCTAAAGTAATACAAAATCCTCGATAATCATTAAGCATTACCATTCCTTTAAAATCGTCTATTTTAGTTTCAAATGGAGTACGTAAAATGAATCCAGAAAATTTTTGTTTTGGTTTACCTTCTAGTCCAATTATTACGTTCGCTACTTCTGATATTATACTTTCTTCATTGGTTAAGTTATGATGAATAAAATCATGATTACGTTTACCTAAAGAAGCCCATCTCCCCCAAGTTGTACCTCCATTTAGTTCAGGTTCTTTTAATTTTTGAGATGCTGTTCTTGTAGCATCTAAAAAGTACTTTTTACCATATTCATCATTCAATACCCTAGACAGAATACTTTTTCTACCTTGTTGTATAATAGTTTTTGCTTCAGGTTGATTTTCAGCGTATATGTTTATATCGTTATTAAAAAATATTCTACTGAAATTATTCATTGTAGTAAATGTTTTAGGTAAATAAAGCGTACTAGAATGTAGACTAATTTTTTCCTTTTTCTCATTTTCAGAATATATAGCATTTGCTTTTAAAATATGAGTATTATTTTGAATATGTTTTTTTAAACCTTTATTTATATCTTTAATATGCTCTCTACCAGGCATATAAAAATCTATAGTACCGGTTTTATCACTACTAAATGTGTTATCAACTCTATATATAGGAAGTAAATCTTCTATAGTTTCTATTTTTTTTATAAAACTATATTTTTTTAATTTTATCTTATGTTCTTTATTAATATATAAAATAACATTTTTAATTGGATCTCTTAAAAACACGCTACCTTGTGCTCTTGTTTGACCAGGGTGTATAGTAACTGCAAATTCTGTATCTGAGGTTGATCTTAAATCTAATTCTATTTTTTCTGATATATTTTTTTTTTTGGAAACTGATATATGTACTGGAAGGCTACTGTTAAGGTTGCAGTTAATCATTTCATGAGTTATATTAAACCTCTGCCTCAAAGATTTTAAGTAGTCTCCATACTGTTGAAACTCTAATATTCTTTTAACAAAAGAATTATACCCAACCATACCATTAAAAAAACCTAACCTATCGTATAGCCACTGAAATGAGAGAAAACCAGGATCGCTTTTTTGACAAGTAGCATCTAAAGCTGCAAAACTAACAGGTAGTTTAGTTACATGGTATATATCACTCTCTTTGAGAACGTATTCCATAGACTCCTTACTATTTTTACTGTAATTATACATTAAGTAGGTCTTTTATAAGTTGAGAATCTTTTAAAATTAAATCATAATTTACTTTTATAAATTTACCTTTGATTGGCAATTCACAAAGTCTATAACTAACTTTATTTTTATCAAATATTCTTTCTACTTTACGATTAGATTCTATAAAAAACCAGCTTGCTGAGGTATCTATAAGTTTAATGGTCTTCATAGATAATTTTTTTATAGTCTTATTTTTAAATTCTATCGTCTTGTCTATATACCTGTTATAGTATTCAATATTGTCTAAAACAAATTCAGCATACTTCATTCCTATACTAGAAACCTCGTACATAAATCTAAATTTACTTATAATTTCAATATTATCTTTATGACTTGCAATATAACCAACTCTACAGCCTGCTGCACCATAAGCTTTTGAAAAAGTTTTTAATACAATTAAATTTTTATACTTATTAACTTTCGAAACAAAACTTTCTTTTCCAGTAAATTCTTGATATGCTTCATCTATTATTACGTAAATACCTGTATCTAAAAGCTTTTCTATTTTTTTAAAGTCATAATAGTCGCCTACTGGGGAATTAGGGTTAGCTAGTATGATAAACTGTGTATCTTTATCGATTTTATCATATAGGTTTCTTATATTAAACGTAGTATTAGTATACCTGGCTTTTCTTAACTCAGTTTGATAAAGTCTACTATATACATCGTACATAGGAAAACAAAAATTAGTACTTATAATATTCTTATCTTTTACATCAAATACTTCAAATAAGGTTTTTATTCCAATATCTGAACCTGGTGTAAGCATTATATTATCAGGCTGTAGTCCGTGGTAATTACTAATTTTATCTTTTAGAATAGATGTATTAGGATAGAAGAATAAATCTTTTTCGCTTATACTATCCTTAAACTTATTAAATAGGGTTTCAGGTAAACTACTATTTCTTTCGTTTTGAGAAAGGTTAATTTCGTATTTACTTTTATCTTCCTGTCCTACTTTTCTTATAATATCCTTTAAATAGCTTTTCATTAAAATAGAGATTTACCTAGTACCTTCTTACCTTCTTTTTTTTCAGTATTTTGGTAAACGTAAGGAAGTTCTTTATTTTCAAAATTATTATAGATACATTGAGCTAATGCTTTATTACCTAATTCGTTATAATGATGATCCCCTATTAAAGTACCGTCGCTATGTAACGTCCATTGTTTTTGACATTTAGCTTTAATTCTATAATTTTGTAAATCTTCTAAATTAATAATATTTAGTGTATCATATATCTCTTTAAATGATAAATGTTTTACTTCTTCACTGTGAAATGCTATACTTTCAAAATTATAATATAATTTACCATACTGTTCTTCATCGCTTATTTCTAAAGGTATAAGATTAGTAAAAGGTTTAATAAACATTCTTACATGCCCTCCTTTACTTTCAATATACTGCTGTAGAAATATTAATTGCTTTAAAGATACTGATTGTACAAATTTAGCATTATAGTGTCTTAAGTAGTATTCTTTTTTAAAATCTTGATCATTAGCAAAACCGAATTTATCTCCATATAGATTCGCATAATGCTTAATATTAGTTAATCCCCATTTATCTTCAATAAGTTGATCATTTACTCTTTGGTGTACCTTAAATTCGTTAGCTATTATCTCTTGTCTATCAGGAGATGGTACTTGAATTACAAAGAGATGGTCTCTTAAAGAAACAATATTTTTTGTGTAATTATATATAGACCTACAAACTCCATCTATACCAAGCCCTCCTAAACCAAAATTATAAACATTATCGGTTTTAAGTAATTTAGCTAATTTACCACTCCAGGTTAAGTTTTTAGTTAACCATTCTGATGTTATAAAATCTTCACCGTATTTTTGTTTAAGTTTATAAGATGCGAATTCATATAGTTTTTCTCCTTTTTTATTTCTTAAACCTGTTTGAGGATTAAAGAAATTGGATTTAAGAAAAGCAGATCCTTGTGTATGAGAACAGCCTGCTGTAACTAATATTTTTTCTGATCTCGTATTAAATTTTATTTTTTCCATAACTTAATTTCTAATTAAAGATAACATAGGTGTTAACTCTTTATACGAACAGTTTTTACAATGAGAAGTGGGTTTGTTCGATGAGCACCCATTTTTTACATTTAAGTAATCTTCACTCTGTCTAATTTCATCTATAGTATTTTCAAATAAATTTCCGAAAGGTTTAGCTCCAGTATTAAGACAACACATTTTAATGTGTCCTTCTACAGTAGTATATATACCATTCTTTACCCAAAAGCAATCTGGGAATTCCCAATCGGATTTTCCTTTTATATTATCCTTCCAGTTATTCTTTAAATATAGTAAATCTTTTTCAGAATAGCCACCAGGCATAGATTTATCTTCAGACCAATCTTGTGCTATATTTAATCTTAACTCTTCTAACTTATAAGTCTCTACTATTCTTTCCTGTATTAACGGAATATCGTAAACATTTTGTGGATTTACTACGTAGTTACAGGTAACTCTACATGTATGTCTATCCATATACTGGAAGTTATCTAAAAACGATATTAATTTCCCCCATTTAGCAGGTGATCTATCTCTTTCGTAAGAATCCTTATATCCGTCTATACTAAAATAAAGTAAATCTATATACTTCATACAGTTCTGGAATTTAATACCCATTTTAGTATGAGGTTTTACAGGGTATTGACAATTTGTAGCTACTATTAAGAAAGCTTTTGGAAAGAACTCTTTAAAAGTTTTACATATTTCATCAAATTGAGGATGAAGCATTGGTTCTCCCATTCCCATAAGTTTAGCTTCAGTAATAGGATGATGTTTTAGCCCTTCTAACATTTTTCTAAACTTAGATAGGGGCATATGTTGAAGTGCTCCTATAACCTCGTGTCTATTACAAAACGAACACTGTAGATTACAGTAATTTGTAGTCTCTAAATAAGCATATGTTATAGGTTGTGTCATACTTCTTTCTTTTTTAATTTAAAGAACTGGGATTTATGTGCGAGTTTTTTGGATCTTTCGTTATTTGGATTTATCAGTTTATGTTCTAGGTTAAATTTTTTGATAGCTAATGCATGAGCATGGTGCCCTCCAAATCCTTTTTGAACTAAGTTATCACATTTATAGCTTTTAAAATAGTATTTCCATATAGAAGAATATAAATCAAAAGCTAAAGACGTACCAAAAAAAGAATAATCAGCATCTATTCTGTCTACCATTTCATTATTATTATTTGGGTCTGGTTCTAATCTTAATTCACTTAAAGTATTTACTTCAAAAGGTGTTTGGTTTTCATCGTACTTAGTAAAGTTTAATTTGCTTACTATAAAATTAAGTAGTTGGTCATTTTGAAATAATATTTCACTTCTAGTCCATACTATATAATCGTAAACAAATCCATTATCTAATTCATGTTTTGATTTTAAATTATTTACCCTATGAATTAAGTATGTAGCTCTATCGGTATTATTTTTAAATTTAGTAATATTCGGATCTATAAATTCTTTTTTAGTACACTTATCTAATGGAGATTTATCTTTAAAATCATCCCATGTACTTATGAAATAATCGAATTGTATATTTTCATGATATAAGTTATAATAATTTTCTAAAGCACTATATGTTCTGGTTTGTCCCCAAAAGCATATTGCTACTCTTTGTTTTTTAATTAATTCTCTTTTATATTCTTTACCGTCTCTCCAATAAGTTTTATACTTAAGACTTCCATCTGGTCTCCAGCTCTTAGATATGCCATCTGCTCTTATTCCATCTTTATACTCCCATTGGTACCTAAGATTGCCTTTTGGCCATCTTACTTCAAAAAGTCCATTTTCAGGAGTTTCATAAAATATACCCCTATCAAAATCTTTTTCATTTGCAAATCTTAAATACTTGGTTGCATACTCTTCCAACCATTGAGGTGTTCCTAATTCATATACTTTATCAACATGAGTAATAACTATCTTTTTACCATCCTTAACAGCATAATTATAAACTGGGGCTACATAAAATTCGTTATTTATTCTATCATTTGCGGCAATCATTTGATCTGCGTATTTAACATAATCAGATCCTCTACTCCAATAGTAGTAACCAGCTGTTGCATCATTAGATATTTTTTTCTTTTCTGCTACTTCTAGTACATACCCATCTTTATCAGTTTTGGCATAACTCCAATCTTCGCTTTCACCATAAAAACAAGGCATACCTCCATCGTGTAGACTCATTCTACTAAAAGTTTCATTAGCATCATAATCAATCATTTGATCAGAGTTAAAACTTAATAGAGGAACTTTATTATCTATAAACTCTCTGGCGGTAAGTAAAGTACATGCTGCACCTTCTGTTGTTTTATCTAAAGTAATTACTTCAACATTATCGTGTCCTATCAATTTATTAATAAAATTAAAATCATATTTATTAAAGTCACTTTTTTGACATATAATAATAAATTTAAAGTTACTATCAAATTGAATTCCTAAGTTCTGTATTACATGTTCAATCATATACCGTCCATTAATATCTATAAACGGTTTAGACTCTTTATAACCATTTTTTCTGAACCTAGACCCTTTTCCTGCCATCGGTAATACTATGTTGAAAAACTGTTTCATTTTATATATTTAGCTATACTATTATTATCTTTATTATAAAAAGTAATATTTTTATTTCTTATATCTACTTCTGCTTTTTTAATATCTTTAAAATAGTAATCAAGTTCAGCATCTGGTTTAAAGTTTTCATGATCATATCCACCTATTTCAGGATTTAAACTAAACGGAACAAACTCTAAATTAAAATTACTATCATCCTGTACTTCGTAAAAAAAAGGTACATCACTTTTATTTTTATAGCAAAATGCCATCCTATGACTATTTCTTTTAGGAAAATAACTTCCATTATTAAACACCGGAGTTCCTAAGCCATAAATTAAATAGGTTAACCATATTCCATACGAAGTAACATCTTCATGCTCTCTTACAGTCTTACCGTTATTATGTTTAAATGCTTTAATCTCTTTTCCCCATTCTTCATTTTTATCTATATATTTCTCTATCTTAGACCAGGGTGTAGTAGTAGGACCATTATCTGGGTTTCTATAAAGCCAAGTATTGAAATAATCTTCAAATAACTGATAAGGTAGTTCTATGTATATAAACTTAGAGTTAGTAAAATCATTAAAATGTCTTTTAACTATATTAGAAGCGTTATCTACAACCGGATTTGCCCATTTCATTGCTCCATATTGTAACCTATAGTCATAATCTAGGTTTTCTTCCACAGTTTCGTACTCATCTCTAATACACTCATAAGCTTTATCATACCTTAAACTTATATCTTTAATATCTAATATATCAAAAGATTTAAGATCGTCAAAACACGGAGTCCAGTACTTAACCTTATTATTTTTATAAATCTTCATTATCAAAAAACTGATCTGGATGAACAGATCTATCATCTATAAATATGTCTGCATCAAAAGGTTTGAAATATAAATGGTGATATTTTACTCCCCAGGACTCTAATTGAGCTTCGGTTATTGGTCTATAGTACTTCTCTCCTCTGCCGCTTTTATTACCTCTAGCAGTATAAAAAATAATAGTATGACCTTTATCATAAAGCTCATTTACTTTTTTTATTCTGTCACGGTAAGGTACTCTACTTATTACCGGGCCTTTCTCTATACAGATAGTATCATCTATATCAATTACGTATTTCTTTTTCATATAATAATTTTACTAATTTAAAATCTAATTCAGTATCTACATCAACTAACTCTTCCTCCTTCCACTCAACTAGATAAGGATAAGGATCTGAAAATGTGTTTGGGAAAAGCTCCCAATTCTCTAACATATAAGAACGTTTGTACATAACTAATGAATGAGTAGCTTCCCATAAAAAAGGTCCACTTGTAGTTGATAACCTATCATTAGGTTTAAAGTTAACTGGTCTAGCGTCATTTTTCCAAAAAAAGTTTCTTGTCTCTTTTACAGTTATAGCACTTTCTAAAGGAGATTTTTTAAACCAATCTATTACTTTCTGTAATTCTTCTACTTTTAAAAAGGGTTGACAGGGATTATAATTTATAATATAATCTGCTTTTACGTTAGATAGGTGTTCATACATTATACTATGATGAGCATTCCCGGGTGCTACTGCTTCGTACTTTCGTTCTAATATATCTATTTTACCTTCAGCTCTTTCAATAAGTTCTGGTTCATATGATGCTAAGTACTTTTCCTCAACATTATCTATTTTACATACATTATTTATTGCAATATCAATTAATGTATTACCGTCTCCTAAGTCTCTTAAATGCTTATCAGGGCATCTACTACTCTGTCTTCTAGCATGGATTATTACTGCTATACTTTTCATACTAAATTAAAATCTAATTTTTTATCATTAATATCAACCCACATTTCTAATTTTCTACCTCCAAAAAATTCTGGTGTAGTAACTTTATAATGTTTTTCGTTAGGTACTTGTAAAAAAATAGGAACATCACTATTGGTCATAGCCAATAAAACTGCTCTATGAGTACCTCTTCTTAACATATGGTACATACTATTATAACACACAGGAAATAATAAACCATTTTTCTTTATAGAAATATACTGTCTTATATCAAAATCCTGTTTCCACTTAAGGCATGTATGAGTTTCGTACATATCAGTATAGGTAGAAGTATCAGGATGATGGTAATCGTACTTTTTCTCTACAGCTTTCCAATTATCTCCTTCCCACCCAACAGTCTCTTCTACTTCCTTTATAAAGTTTCTAGCTGTACTTACATCACTATTATCGTGCATGTTAGTCATATGTTTATTAATTAACTCGTAAGGCAGGGTAAGATAGAGAAATTTATCCCATGTATTGCCGACTCCTGACATATCCATTGATATAACATCTGCTTTAGCCATCACTACTGTTTCTTCCGTAGGATCTACATTAAAGTAAAGTGGATCAAATCCGTTCCAATTAGCTTCGGGTTTAAACTCGTCTTTATCAGAATTAATTGGTCTTTCATTCCAGCCAAATTTTTCGTGATCTGGTTTTAAATCATCTGAGGTTTTAATATAAGCATCAACTACATCTTGATAAGGTATAATATCAAAATGGTTAAACTTTTTAAAACGTTCACCCCAATACTTAACTCCGGTATAATTAAAATTCATAATTAAATAGTTTTATATCGTCACTATACTTCTTAGCTACATAAGCTTTTGTTTCATCAGTATATATTTTTTTATAATCTTTTTCTCCTTCACTTACATTTTTATGTGGTAATGGAATTTCCGGTATATTTAGTTTTTCACATATATACTTCCATGACCTATCTAAATCTTCAAACCTTCCTATATAATCAATATACGAAATTTTTTTCATATTATCATTATATTTTCCGTTTAAAAACTCTACTTGAGATGGTATATGAACAAATTCATCAAACCAGTTAGCTCTATTAAACGCATTATCTAATTTAGGATTAATATGTTCCGGAATATTTCTTACAGACTTATTATAAGCAGATTCAAATTTTTCTTCTAAATTATTAACTGTATCTTCAAAAGGGTCACAGTTCAACCATGGTCTAAACTTATATTGAGAAAATAGCCTATCCCAAGGGTTTCTCACTATAGTAAATACAAAGTATTCTTTTAACATTTTTTCAGTTAAATCATCATGGTGTATCTTAAAACCACTATAGTTCCAGTATTCATCAAAATATGAATTTAAAGTTTCTCCTATTGAAGTACCAGCACACTTTGGAATATGTAAAAATATAAACTTATGTTTGTGACTTACCATTTTATATAATTTAAGTAGTTATTTAAATCTAATAAATGATAATTAGACCAATCTGGTTTATATTCATTTGTTAAATAGCTTAGGTCTAAATCGTTCCAATCATCTACTAAAACGATAGGAAATAGTTTAGAAAAATATTCAGTTAAGATATTTCTATGACATATTGGTATAACTTTTAAATAAAGACATTCCCACATCCTATGACAATCAATCCCGTTGCCTTCTGGGCTAAGGCAATATCTATACCTTGCTATCTCTTTTACATACTCGTTAAATTTATAAGCTGGTGATTTTACTATTCCTTTTTTGGTTGCTGCTTTATAACATTGTGGTCTATATTCGTTTCGAGCTCCTCCTTCAACAGTAAAGTTAAAATGAATAAACTTATCCTGTTTAGGTAAACTACTTAAATGAGATGAAAAATATTCTATATCTCCAAAATCCCACATAGAATTAGCTAACCCTATAGGTAAGGGAAATAATCTCTCATGTTCAGTATTAATGTTTTGTGTAAATATTTTTTTAATATTTTTTATATCAAAGTACTTTAAATGAATACTGTCAAAAGAATCATCAGAATTATGTAAAACTAAATTAAAAGGATTTTTTAACTGGTTTAATTTTTCATATAATCTACTTTCTACTAATTTAGGTTTAGTATTATTAATTAAAGAACTGTTTACATATACTATAGAAGGATTATCATAATTTTTAAAATTAAAATTATCTATATCAATAGAATCAAGTTGATTTTGACTCTCTAATGGTTTATGCTCTCTTTTGCTTATACTAACACCGCATAAATCTTGTATATGTTCACCCGTTATTATTTTCATATAATTTTAAAAAGTTAGTATAGATGAGATGCTGAGCTTTTGCTCCCCAATGTTGATCTCTAGCTGGTATATCTGGACAAATTTCATCTGGTATTTCAGATGCTATTTTATGATTAGGTGCTGTGTTAAAAGTTTTATGTGTTTGATAATAAAAGGGTATACCTAATTCACAACATAGTCCTTTAATTGCTGATATTCCTCTCATTTGTCTCATTATTTCGTTTTGGTTACTACCAAAAATCATAGACTTAAAAAAAGTTTCATATCCGTGTTTTATTTTAGCAAATATCTGTCTGCCTAAATCAGTTCCTAATGTATGAATAAATGATACATCTTCTCCTTTATCTAAATAAATTTTTATCAGATTATTATCACTAATTATAAATTCATTTCTAAACATAGGAGGAACAAATAAGAATACTTGTTTAATTTTTAGTTTTTGATGCCATGCTAAAAGTAACCTAAAAGCAGTATCTAATCCCATAGATCCTTGTGCTAGCTGCCAGTGTTTTAAATTTAAATGTTTAGCTAGTTTATACCCCCAGGAATATTCATAAGGTAACCCTACTCCTTCTGTAAAACTACACCCTAATGTTACTATACCATTATCTTCATTATTAAAATCGTAAGGTGCTCTAAAACCTTCATTATTGTATTTGTACTCAATTTTTTTGTTTAACCAATAAAGTTTTTCACCTTCTTTTACATTTACTTTAAAAGCGTCTTCGGAATCTGAGGATCGCCAATTAAAGGTTTTATTAGCTTCACCATTATTAGCTATAAGCATATCACTTAATTCAGATTTATTTATTCCTTGTGATTTAAATAAATTTGTCATTTTCTTCTAATATAAATTTAAATAAATCAACTTCTATACCTTCGTTATCAACTAATTTAGAAAGAGCTTGTACGTCTTTAGGTAAACACATTCCTCCGAAACCTCCTAAATCTTTTGAGTATTTTAAATAACTTGTTTCTTTTACGTTTTCTAATTCAAATGCCTTTAATATGGACGAGTAGTCTACATCAAACTTATCGCATATTTTACCAAATGAATTAGCAAAAGTAATTTTAACTGCTTTAAAAACATTAGAATAGTATTTAACAAATTCTGCTTCTTGAGGCGATAGTTCAATTACGTTTTTTGGATAGTCTCCATGACAGTTAATAACTATTCTAGATACATTAAAGTTTGGTGCTCCTACTACTAAAACGTTATGATTTTCAGTAAAATCTTCATAAGCAAATTTTTCCCTCAAAAATTCAGGAACATGACACATTCTTTCCTCGTCAAATTCTTTTGAAAGTTCATTATAGGTACCTGGGATAATGGTAGACTTAATAGCTATAATTCCTTTATATCTTAAATGATTTAATCTTCTTACTACTTGAAAGAGTGCTTTAGTATCACATTCTCCTTTCCTATTAGGGTTTGTAGGAAGGCATAAAAAGACTACTTTAGTATCTAAAACATTTTCTATTTTAGTATTATGTTTTATATCATGAGTCTTAACTATATGACCTAAATCTTTAAAACCCTGTTCTATTGCAGTACCTACTACTCCAATGCCTATAACTCCTATTTTCATAACTATAATTGTTTTATATACTCAGCTACCTTTCTATAACCTTCTTTATCAAATTTTAATTTATTATAAATAGTATTACCTGTATTATCCATAAACTTTTTTATATCAAAACCTTTATTAATATTATGGGAATACCCTATACCAAGAGAATCTACTTTTTTAGCTAGTTCAATTATTTCATTTGAATCATTCATATCATATAACGCTAATACTGGTATGCTATTTTCAATACAGTGAGTTAACATTCCTACTCCTGGTCTAATAATAAAGGTGCAGTTAGCAGTCTTATGCACACTAGTTTCTATTTTAAAATTTAAATTTAAGCTATTAATTTTATCTAAAAACTTAGTATAAGAATCTAAATAATTCAGACTAGGTTTAGCTAATACTATTTTTTTAGATATATCCCAAGTATTATTTTTCTTAATATCGCATCCCCATCCAAATCCTACTTTATTATTATAGTTTTTTAAAGAACCAGTCTCTACATACTTATTAGTAAGTATTAACGGATTATATTTTTCAAGTAGTTCAGAATCAAAATCGGTAATTTTATTATTTTTAAATTTATTATAAAATACATCCTTCCATAAAAACGAACCTGATAAAATAATATCAGACCTATACCTAAGTAAGCCGACAATATTATCACTAATTACTGTATCGTACTTTAAACTAACTGGTCCATATAAGGCGCACCATTTTTGATAGTTTTCACTATTAACTTGGTTAGATCTTAATGCTTCATCCCATCTTATATTACTTAATTGATAGAATATAAATTTAGCATTAGAATTAGGGTTAAACTTTTCGTATTGAAATTTTTCGCAATATATATCTACATCATAAACTGATGTTAGGTATTTAGTAATTTTTAATACCCTACTAAAGTGTCCTAATCCGTTAGAACATACAAAAATAGCTAGCTTCTTTTTCATTTATTATACCACTCTGTAAAATATTTATTCATAATATGATAGTCTTTTATATCAAATAAATCTAAACCTTCAGGACCTCCCTCTTTTAGCAACGTTTCTTGAAAATATAAATCAAAAAATGGTGTAATACCGTATTCACTAAAATATTCCATCATTAATGTACCTGGTCCTAAAGGATGTATATTCTTATTACCTTTTGTATTTTCATTAATACCTGCTTGTCTGTAAAAGTATAAATTAGTTAAAAGATCCATAGTATAGGAATTTCCCAAAAACACACAATCATTAAAATTATACTTATTAAACTCCATACCCATAGGGCCGCCATGAGTAGAGTGAAGGCAGTTGTTAAATAGTGGAGGTATTTCAAAATGCTTTCGTGGACTAAATATTACATCAGGTCTAGACTTAACTACTACGTCATAAGTAAAATTATTTTCTATCTCGTACTCTCTTTTTAACATAAGAGACTTACTTAAACTATAAAATAAACTACTCCAATGATCATTATTATAGAAAAAAGGAGTACGTCTATCATCGAAAAGGATTTTTTTAAACTTAAATGCATTTGCGAATTCTAAAAATTCCTCTTCTTTAACTTCTCTATTAATATACGGCTGAGATACTCCTTGTCTATCCCCGCTATAAGTCCAAGTATGTCCGAAATAATCTACCTGAACATTAGGCTGGTTAACAGTAGACCAGAACCATTTTTGATTATGGTGACCTACCTTCCATTTCCTTAGTTGTCCGCTAATACAAACTGCTATTCTCATTGATTAAATTCTTTTATTTCTACTCTATGGGTTGCCATTTCTCCATACAGTGAGTTATCAATTTTATGTTCGTTTAGCACGAATGGTACTACCCAGGAGCTGCATAAAATCACGCTATCATCTACTTTACAATCCCAATCAAATCCACTATGTTCAACTTTATAAAAGTATACATTGTTAGGAGTAAGTTTATATTTATTTAAATTGTCTAAATCTATATCCTTTAATTTACTTTTATCTCTTACTATTAAATGACCGTCATAAAATTCATCATTATTAAATTCATATTCTTTAATTTGCATATATATTGAACTATTACTTCCTGAGTAAATGTCAAAGTTAAATGGTATATCAATATCATCTATATCTCCGCTAATAGTAAACTTACTGTTGTAAAAATCGTTATTCATTAATTATTCTTTGTCTTAGTATATTACTGCCGTTATAGTTCTGAATTAAATCAGAGTTATGTTGTAAATTTTCTTTCATATCTACATACATTTCAAATATTTCTTTTTTAGATTTTTTACTCAAAATATCTATATTTTTTAGAACTCCTTTAAATCTATCCCATCCTTCTGGTAACTCATCGTAAGATTCATCCCACCATTTGTCAAAAGTTTTAAATCCATTATTTCTTAATACTTCTAAATGTTTATGAGGACCAAACTGTAATATAGGATGACCACAGTATATAGGATTAAACGTAGAGCTATGCAAATGGCAGCAGTTTTCAACAAATGGAAATGCACACATAACTACACTTATAAAGGTATTTCTATAATGTATAGGCTGAAAAGGTAAATCTGCGTTAAACTTACCTTCACCGAAGCCAGGTTCTCCATGGTTAGTAGCATCAGTTTTATCGATATCTATAGGGCATTTTTCTTTTACTTCCCTTATATTATCAATATTTAGTAAATCTCCAAAATTTATAGAAGGATAAGTATAATCAGGGAGTTCAGGGAAGCTTATGTTAAACTTATCATATAGTCTATTTTTATTAATATGAAACATAAAAAGATTACGTTCGGGTCTTCCTGTTCTATTAACTTTTAAAAACTCTTTTATATTTAAAAAATTATCTCTTTTGTACTGTATTTCTTTTTCTATATCTACTACTTCGGGTAAATGACCTAAACCTTTTAAACGTTGTACATCCATAACATTATACATAAATGAGATAACATTTATATTATTATGCTGTCTATAATTTTTATTTTTCCACGTTTCATGTTCTACTTCTCCTACTAAACTATTAGTAACGTAATATATTTGAGATGCAGGAAGACCTAGCCCATCAATAGACCTGTATAAAGCTGTATAAAACTTAGCTACTCTATCTCCCTCCATGGTATTATCTAAAACTAATTTGCATTGTTTAGATTTAATTTTTTCTAAAATATGAGAAGGTATAAGATTTAAGTATTTAGCAGCTAATTCATTATTATGATGTAAAACTACTGGGTATATAAATTCTTGATCCCAATTAAAATCAGCTTCTTTAACCTTTCTTATATTAATAAATCTTGGCATATCGGAATGTGAAAATAAAGGTCTTACCATTCTATATCCCCTAGGATCGAATTCTTCTATTTCAGTTACACCTTCATATAAAGAAAGTATTTCTTTAGATGGATTATGTAAACTTACTTGATTAAAATTATCTTCTAAACTTATCATATATATAACTACTTAAATACTTTGCCCATAGTTCATGTCCTTTTTCAGTAGGGTGGTAATCTAATATTTTCTCTTCTATATCAAAAGATAGTAAATAAGAAATAAAAGTATCTTTAAAAAATACATTTTTATAAACAGAAGTATACTCTGTTAATACGTTGTCAATTTCTAACCTTTTTAAAGTCTTAATATCTGTATCGTTGTAAAAATCATTGATAAAAGTATCAAACTTAGGAGATTCTAATAACTGGTGTTTATCTTTATCTATTACATCTTCTTTGTTCTCATAAAAACTATTAAAAAATATGTGTTTAATATTTAATCCTTTTAAAAAATAATGTAAAGAAATATTATTTAAACAGTGTCTTGTTATAAATTCTTCAGGATACCAGTGGTTTGTCACATATAACTTGTAGAAGTCTAATAACTCTTTTCTTTCTGATGTCCAATGTTCTAGTTCACCAGGATAGAGGCATTCCCATTCTCCCGTATCTTGTTCATGCCATTTATAAAAAAAGTCTCTTCTTTCCGGTGATGACCATCCAATTACTACTAATAAATCTTCTGGTTTATTAGTTTTAAGTAAATTTACTATATCATTAATAGTACTTCTAAATATTCTATCATTAGATGCTCCTGCATGACTATTATTTATCACTTCTATATTAAGCTCTTTTCCTATTTTATGAGGCCATACTCTTGGCAACCTATATGGTTTATTATCAGGATCGTTTACTTTAGAAAGATTATCTCCAAAAAGCTCAGGATCAACTATATCACCTGCGGTCCAGCTATCACCGTTAGTGTACAGAGTTTTAAAATTTAATCTAGCCATTCCTTACTATATTTTATTGGGTGGTTACCGTTAGATGATTGATCTAATATTTTATACTGAGTAAGATTTTTAAAGTCTGATGTAAATATATTTTCTTTATTAGTAAGAGACTTAGTTTTATTATTGAATTCTTCGTAATTATTAAAAAATAGTTCAATATCCCTTTCAGGTGTAATGCCGTATTGTATATGCATTCTATCTATATCACCATAAAATATATCATTATGATCAGGGTTAACTCTAGTAGCTGCTCCAACCCATAAAAAACTGTAACTATAATCAGCAAGTTTTTGAATTTCTTCTACTTTTTCTTCTCCGTTTAAAGAAAAGATAAATTTATTTCCTCTCCTTTTTATAATAACATCAAAATATTCACTATCTTTTTTATCAGTTACATCAAACATAATAGTTTTTATATCATCATCTCCTTTTTCTTCATTATAACACCAATATTCAAACATAACAAAGTGGTGTATATCTTCTCCTGATCTACCTAATGCATAAAATACTCCAATATGTTTTCCGTTTTTACCTATTACACAGCCAGCTTTTCTCCATTCATCACCTAATTCTTCTACAAACTTATCTACATCTGGGGTGAACCGGACCATTACAGTACAGTCTTTAGTCCATATAGCATCGGGTTCGTTTCTTACTAATTTGTTTTTATTACCTGCAGGAAACAGATAAGAGTTATCAAAACCTATTTTCATCTTATAAAGTTAAAGTATATTCGTAAAAATCAGCTAATTCAGGAAATGTCTTTTTAAAGTCGGTTCCTCTTCTTTCATCATGTGCTCTAAAGTATCTTCCAAAGTTAGATCTTTGATTTAATAATTTTTGTTCGTCTTTAGGAGAAATCATCCAATCGTACGCTCTTTTTAATTTTTGTATTTCAACATCAGAGTAACCTACTAACTTATTATCAAATTTTGGTATGCCTAAATAATCAGCATATTGAGCAAAAGAAAGAACTTCGTTAGCCCATACAGATGGAATTACCTGCAATGTTTGATGAGTAGGGAATCTTAGATAAGAAGAATCCAAAAATACTGCTGAAGCCCAGTATCTATCAGTTGAGGTATAATCTTGTTTTAATTTATATACTCCGTCTATAAGCTTTCTGTAACTAGGAACTGATAATCCATTAAACGTGGACATAATAGTTAGGTTTACTCTAGGACATGCTGTTAATATCTTATTCATATTATCCCAGAATCTATTAAATTCTAATCCATTTCTTATATACTCAGCTTGTTCACCCCAAGCATCAACTGAGGTGAATATAATAAATTCTTTTACTTTACCAGCATCTTCAATCTGTTTAATTTTTTCTATAAACTTATTTACTAATCCATCGTTAATACCTAAGTTTGAATTAATAGCTAGATTTAAATTAGTATTAGGATTAGGTTCATTAATAATATAATCTAAAATTTTCCAAGTATCCTTAGCCATAAGAGGTTCACCACCTGTTATTCTAAATGTATGTAAATCTCTATATAATTCAGGCCACCATTTCCAAAATGCTTCTACATATGGATTATACTCTTTATGGTGTATAGGCATTTTTTTATTAGCTTTTAAATACTCTATATCGTTAAACCTATCATCAGTAGGGTAAGGACCGTGTTCTTTAGCTTCTTGAACCCAAGCTGACGAGAAAGAAGGACCGCAATAAGAGCATTTAAAATTACAATTATTAGAAAAGGCTACTTCTACATAACGGGGGTTGAAATCTTGTCTCCAACCTAAATTAACTATTTCATCGTAATGTGGAGCTGACCAACTTTCGTTAGATTTAAAAGTCCTATCAGAGAATGAATCTGAGTTATCTTCTACATTCCAGCAGTAATCGCATTCTTTAGGTCTTTTACCTTCAAGCATCTCTTTTCTTTTCTGCTTTTTGTATAAAGTGTTGTGCAATGCTGATGGGTTTCTTTTTAGCTCTCCTACCGGTATATGATGTGTAGACGGGTGGTGACATGAATGAGTTTGACCCATTTGTAAGTGTATGGTTACTTGTGTCCATTTTGCTAAACACATTCCACATCCTACCTTATCTAACTTTTTCTTAGTATTTATATAGTCAGGATTAGTAAAAGAAATTTTCGAAGTTTCTGCTGTCATAATTTTATATCTATCATCTTAGCCCAAGGAGTAAATTTAGTCTCTTTAACAAACTCATATTTAACTTGCTTGATACCATCTTGTTTATAATTTAATTTATCTTGTTGCATTTTTAATACATACCTTCTTTCATTAGCAGCTGTTGTTTCTCCTTTAGCCCACTTTCCATTTACTAATCCTTCGTCTTTATGAGGTAAACATCTCATTTTACCGTCTACTCTATGTGGTAGTATAGAGTTAGGTATCTTTACTTCTTCTTCTTTTAATTCTACGTTAACTACGTTATACTCTTCAGGTATACCGTTAGTAAAATTAGTGTTAATTGCAATTTCGTCTAGAGGTAATTCTTTATGTAAGTTAGCAACCTCTTTAGGTGATAAAGCTCTATTCCACCCATAAACTCTTGCTATATCTCCTTTAAAGTATTTAGCAGCGCTATCATTTTTTTCATGTAACGATGATCCTAAATAAATATGTTTTGAATCATACTTTAAAAGTCTACCGTTAAATTCTAATGGAGAAGGACTACCGTAGCCTCCTTTTGAATCAACTTCTGTACCGTTTAAATAAAAGTGAGCTTTTTTAGATATATCATCAATTACTACTGTTAACCAAGACCATTGACTATCATACCTTTTAACCCACATATAGTTATGTTGATGAAACATATTCCAAAACTGTAACGAAAGAGCTCTAGAATTATTAAATGATAATCCGTAGTCGTACCCTGGTATTCTTAAAATAGGGTATTCAACGTACTTAGCTTCATTATCACCTATTAAGTGTATTTTTTGTTTATCAGGTTGTTGATATGCTCTACATAAGACTGAAATGGTATGTGATCGAGAAGGTATACTTTTAATACTTCTAGTATATGGTATTTTAACTACCGAATCGGAACCATTAAAGGATAAAAACTTTTGTTTGATAGCTTTTTTTAATAAATATGTATCATTGGTGTACCCTTCTTTATAGCATCTCCAAAAAAGATCGTCATCTTCCATTCCCCAATCCCAATAATCATTTGAGTACCCATTAGTTCTTTCAACCTGTTCTTTACTAAATACTACAGCACCACCGAAATATTCATGATACTTTAGTTTATAGTCCATTTGAGATATTTTAGTAGCGATATGTCTTGGGTGTTCTTCGGGGAAGGAATAATCTGCTCCTCCTCCTTCTTCAGGTATCATATCAATATCATGCCAAACTATATAATCACATCCTTCTTCAAATGCGTGTTTAGCTGCTATGTTTTTTGTAGCTCCTCTATTAAACAGTTTATCATCTACTTGATGACAAAAATATATTTGAAAATCAATATTTTTATTCTTAAGATATTTTCCTACCTTAGGAATAAATTCATGCATATGTAACTCTCTATTTCTATAAGGGACACATACTCCTAGTTTCATAATTCTACGTTTAAATGTATATACTTATTAACTGTACTTCTCTTATTCAATTTAAAATCTAATGAATTAATACCGTCTTTTTCTATATCATGAAATCCTTTTGAAACTTCATTATGATATTTTAACTGGTTCCATCTTGTCATTTTATCTTTCCAATTTCCATCTGTAAACCCATTATTGTTGTGTACTAAATGTTTTATTTTACTACTTCTTCTATAAGGAATAT
>VMHT01045937.1_pt1 | contig 51205 bp, 58 predicted proteins | sample 4693611 | NCBI WGS metagenome assembly VMHT01 (sample SAMN12280063, study PRJNA550983) | marine metagenome | isolation source: seawater sampled from same location over 5 years 0.02-0.2 micron viral filtrate | place: USA: collected off the coast of southern California halfway between the port... ... | reverse complement strand
TATGGTGTATCAAGCCCAAGTGATTTAAACGAATTGTTTGCTAAAGAGGGGATTTACGGGAGTGGACCCCTGGGTTGGCTTAATAATGATGAAGGTAACAATAACCTTTATGATATGATGGTTGATTCAAATGCGACGGCTATGATTGATCGAGAGGCTTTAAAAAATTCCACTTGTCTATGGATAGCCATCTGGGGATATGTTGGGTTCAATCAACAACCTCAAACAGACGATGAAATTGACTTTATTAGACAATGCTACAGTTCTGGGGTGGAAGGACTATCTTTTTATGAAGGTACCGCTTATCGTGGTATGGGTGTTTCCCAAGAATGGCTATTCCAGCAATTATTTGGACAAGAGGGTGCCGAAGACGATGAGTATTTTAAAGGCTATCGTGCCGATAAGCGTCAGCCTGAAGATTTAAAAATGGGTATAAAGGATTACCTTAATTTTTACCGTCTAATGAAAGGTCAGAAAGTGATAACACCTCAAACTAATACTGGTTACTGGACTCATTACCCAAGAGGTGAAGACAGGGTAGAATCTTGGTCTCGCTCTGAAAAAGTTGCTGTCGAGTATGCACGCACTGGAGCTTTTTTACAAACATCTGAAGCTAAACCTGGAAATTACTTATCAATTGTTATGGTTGCTGATGCAGCAGACAATGAAGGAGTTTTTTTGAATTTTGATATTTTTTATGAAAGTACAATTGCGTCAGCAGAAAAACGCAATCAAGAGGTGCCGGCATTTGCAAAAAGATCAAACGGCATTAAAATAAAAAAAGCAATTATTCCATATAACCAAGTTAAAAAAATCTTTAAAGACATGGCAACCGGTCGTCACGGCGAAAAGTTAGCCACAGCTGTTAAATCAGGTCAAATGAAACCTATGAAATTTGAAAATAAACAAAATCAAAAATTATTGAAAGAAGGAAGATATTCCGAACTTTATGAAATTGAACAAGATTGGGAAATTATATTTTGAAACTCCTACTTGAAAATTGGCGACAGTATATAACAGAGACCATCGGACTAGATGACAATCCGGATTTATCACAAGGCGGATTTCAGACCGCGAAAAAGCCTATTCCGTTAGAATTTAGATATGCCGAGACTGACGAGACTATCGAGACCAAGGAGGGCCCCGTTGGCGCTAAAGCCGGCGATGCCATCATGACTGGTACAGAGGGTGAGCAGTGGCCCATCCCGGCAGAGAAATTTGCGCAAACATACGATGATTTGGGTGATGGGACTGCATCGAAGAAAAACATACCAGTATTCGCTAAAGAAATGTCGGAACCATTTAAAGTAAAAGTATCTTGGTCAGACGATTTACTCCAAGGAGAACCCGGTGACTATTTAGTACAATATGGTCCCGGCGATTACGGAGTCGTCGGTAGAGAAATATTTGGAAAAACCTATGAAACTCCTACTTGAAAATTGGCGAGAGTATATAGCTGAGAAAAAGCGTGACCAGAGATCCAAGACTGAACCTACACCGCTTAAAAGTAAAGCACAAAAAAAGTATAAGAAGCAACGCCGAAAGAATGATATCTACTCAACCAAATCAGGTCATAAGAATCTCAAATCTGGTGCACCTTTTAATAATAATACGCAGCGCGCCGGTACAGATAGATTAAGATTTGAAGAAACCGGTCCTAATGCCCTACTTGAGAATATAGGGAGTGCTACTCGCTTATCTATATTTGATTTTGATGAAACAATTGCCTTTACTGAGGGCTATGTCAATGTTATTGATAAAGAGACTGGTGAAGAATTTCAAACTAGATCTCAAGAAGAATACGATGCGTTCAAAGATGATGATAGATATGAATTTGACTTTTCACCACTTGACAATGTGCACAATGCAACTGAAAACCCCAATATAACATCAATTATGCGAGATAGGCTAACTGACCCAGATACACAGGTTATGGTGTTAACGGCCCGAGCGCCAGTATCGATTGATGATATACACCGAGTACTACGGACTTTTGAGAAGCCAATACCGACTGACAATATTATTATGATTGGTGTTGAAGGGGCTAACAAGGGCAATTACCTAGTCAATACAGTTTTATCAAAATATGAAAATATTGAACAAATTGAATTTTATGATGATTCACAAATTAATATAGACGATATGAATCAAGTCAAAAAAGAGTTAGAATCGGTTGATCGTAACATAAAATTTAATATATATTTGGTTAAGCACGGACAACCTGAATTAGTGAGTGCATGAGCGTACTACTTAATAGTGTGGAGGCATAACAGATGAGCAATGCGAATGGATGGGAAACCTACTCAAAATTAGTTTTACAACAACTTGAAACCATGTCAGGTGGAATTGAGTCGTTGCGCACAGAGCTACAAGATGTTAAAGGTCAATTAACTGAATTAAAAGCTAAAGAAGACCGAGTACAAGATCTTAAAGCTTGGAAAGAAAAAATGGATGATGTAGCTTCTCCGCCACAAATTAAAGCGGCCTTACGGGAAATAGAAGAACTTAAAGAATTTAAAACAAAGGCAGTCACCATGTTTATGGTTATTCAAGCTTTAATGGCATCAGCATTAGCATTAACAAATATGTTTTAAATAATGGCCAAAAAGTTATCGAAAGATTTAGTATCTAGAATAAAATTAGCTGCCGCTCAACTTAATGGTAAGATACCATACAAAGAGCAGGAAGAAATTGATAAAATAGAATTAATTCCGGAAGTTTGTATTAAGGGAACCGGTCACATGTTTTGTTACCAGCCTGACTCAAAATCATTTGTGAAAATTGAACGCGGCCAAAAAGCTCTTATTATCGATGAACGAAAAGATACATATTTAGTTTATACCTTTGATGGTTTTTTAATTAATATTGACAAGGAAGAAATTATAACTACAGGATTTGATTGATGCTTTTTAAATTTGGCTTATTTTGGAAACTTGTCGCGACTTTGTTTTTTTCTTGGGCTCTTTATTTTACATTTGGGTTTGAATTATGCATTGTAACATTAATGTCATTTTTATTGGTTTTTCAAAATAATATTAAGGAGTAGTTATTATAGGGGACTACTTACGCGGATGGCGAATAAAAAAATCAATAAACTCTATGTATTCGATGAGTCTACTAATCATTCTATACCCACAAATCAAATGTTTACTTTGAAGGTTTTGTGCGCGAACAATATTGAAGATGTAGCAATTTATAAAAGTTTTGAAGAAGCAGAATCTAATTTAATTGAATATTTAAAAAAAGGCACTTGTGGTTGGATAGTAAGCAATAATGAATGAAAAAAATCAATTTGGAGAACTATCAGCCGAAGAATTTAATGTTGGTGATATAGTCCAGTGGACTACCTGGGATAAAAACTCGGAAAATTGGAATATAAATTATGGAATTTTAGTAAAACTAGAAAACACCATACGATCTAACCGGATGGTATCAATTGCTACTGTCAAACCTTTAAATGAACAATTCGAAGAAAAAGAATTATTTACTCTCAGCCTAAAGTTAGTTAAACAACATAGTTTTGATAGTGAAATGAAGAGTTGAACACTATTTATAATAGGTTTTTTTATGAATGATCTATTACAAAATATTATTAAACAGTTCATACCATTTGCTCAAAAGCAGATTGGTTTTAAAAATCCGCCGCGTTTATTTCTTCGGAATGATCAAGAAAATGCAAATAACCCTTTAGGGAAAACTGCGTTTTATGATCCTGCTGCTAAATCCGTTACTCTTTATATAACCGGTCGACACCCAAAAGATATCCTTCGCTCTTTAGGTCATGAATTAGTACATCATAAACAAAATTGTGATGGACATTTTGATGACTCTGGAGATATGGGACAGGGCTACGCTCAAAGAGATCCGCATCTACGACAAATGGAAATAGATGCAAATAGAGATGGCAGTATGTGTCTTCGTGATTTTGAAGATATGTTAAAGAAAGAAAACACTATTTACTACGAACATCTACAAAGAGGAGAAAACAAGATGTCTACAAAAGATTGGAAAAACAAAGAGATTGGTACCTTAATCTCGGAAGCCTGGGGTTTTAAATTTAATTCCTTGCAAGAATTTGATGAATTCAACGGAAACGGGGAAATTCAAACCGAAGGAGAAGAGGAAGAAGAAATTGAAGAATTAGCTCAAGCTAAGGGTGCCGGTGATCGCCGAACACCACATAAAAGAAAGACTGTACCTGAAGATGAAAAAGAAGATATGTCTGAAGCTGAAGATGAAGAAGAAACCCTCGACGAAGATGAAGAAATTGAAGAAGGTCTTATGGATATGATCGGTTTGGGTGATGAAGAGGAAGAAGAAGATGAATTAGAGGAAGGCGAAAAGCCCGATTTTCTTGATATTGACAAAGATGGCGATAAAGAAGAATCCATGAAGGATGCCGCAAAGAGCAAGAAGGGTAAGAAGAATGAATCAATTAATTCTATTCAAGAAGCAATTGCTAAGGTTCTTCGTAAGCACTTAAAGGGCTAGAATCATGACCGGTAAATACAAAAATTGAACTCAAAAAGTCTAAAAGCTTATTTGTTCAAAAACTATTATTAAACTTAAAAGAGGACAAACATATGTCATTAAATTCCGATTGGCGAGATTTTCTTACCGAGAGTCTAGATGAAAAGAACATCTTTACCTATATTCAGGGTCTCCAAGAAATAATTTCCAATCTTAAACCTAGAACTATGACCGAAAAACGCAGATTGCAGATCGCAAAGACTCACCTGCGTGAGGTTAAGAGATTCGCCAGAAGGATGGAAAATGAAATGTCTGTTCTCCAAGAGCAGCTTAATATATTAGAAGAGTCAAAGGGAGATGGATAATGGGTGGTGTCGCAGGGCACATGGCCCATTTGTCAGAAGATACTGACTTAACATTTAGCGAAATTATAGATATTCTCGGCAAGGTCGCAAATGCCGAGATATCTAACGCTACCGAGAAAGTTGATGGTCAAAACTTGTTTTTGACCGTTGACGGTTCTGGGGAAATTAAAACTGCTAGAAATAGCGGCGATGTTAAGAAAGGTGGTATGACAACTGATGAGTATATCAGTAAATGGGCCGGACACCCAGCCGAGAACGCGTTTACAAACGGTTTTAAAGCGGTCTCAGCAGCTTTACGGAAGCTTAGCCCAGATGACCTAGAGGCAATCTTCGCAAGCGGCCAAAAGTATGTTAATATGGAGATTATGTATCCAGATAATCCAAACATTATTTTGTATTCGTCTCCGAATATTGTTTTGCATGGTCTTCAATACTTTGGTGACAACGAAGAAACAGCAGAGATGCGTCAATTAACAAAACAAAAGTTCTCCAAGCTTTCTAGTTTAATTGATGGAGCCTCTGAAACAGTTGGCAAAGAAGAGTGGGCAGTAAATGGTCCAAAACTCGTTGCTCTTAAAAAACTAGCCGATGGTTCTGCTTTGGAGGATGTTACCTCCAAGATACAATCATTTGCCGCACCTGTTGGAACGGATGCGACTTTAGGTGATTATATTAAACAAGTAGTTAAAGGCTACGCCGAACAAGTTGATTTACCAACAGATGTTACTGAAAAGCTCGTTACTTTAATGTTGAACCCAGATGAAGCTAAAGAGCAAGGCATCACGGTTGTTAACCTTAAGAAAGGTCTTCCAAAAGAATTACAGGCTACAGTATCTAATCTCGGAGCCAAAACAAAATCTAGAAAGTATATCGCGAGTGTCTTGAAACCGCTTGAGGTAGCCATTAGCGATTTTGCTATTGAGGTGCTCCGCGGAGTCAAGAGTTATTTTGTCAGCGATAATGATCAAGAGGTTGCTCGCATGCGCGCAGAACTTGAACAGTCAATTGCTTATCTTAAGAATTTACAAGCATCAGGCGATGAGAAAATGGGCGAGTTAGTCGACCAACAACTTGCTAAGCTTGGTGATGTCGAGAATCTTGCGTCTTCTATGGAAGGGGTTGTCTTTGAATATCCCCCCGGTTCAGATAAAATTTATAAACTGACTGGAGCATTTGCCATGGCCAACCAAATCATTGGAAGAGCGAGACGCTCCGGCATGCAAGAAGAAGTAGATGAAGAAATAGAAATTGAATTAATGGATGATGAATCGGATGATCCAGTAGTGGATACCGATTATCCCAAAACTGTAGCTGTTGTTCCGGGAGCGTATAAACCACCTCACAAGGGGCATCTAGATATGGTACGAAAGTATGCTGCTAATGCGGATGAGGTTGTTGTAATCATTTCTAAGCCAACTAAGCAGGGTCGATATTTACCAGATGGAACAGAGGTAACTTCCGAAGACTCTCTTAAAATATGGCAAACGCTAGCGACCGGTTTATCTAATGTTCGAATCGAAGCTTCGGAAGACCATGCTTCCCCTGTGACTGCAGCATATGATTTTATCGGGGATAAAGGGCCCTTGAATACAGGTGACAAAGTTATATTAGGTGCTAGCACTAAAGATGACGATTGGAAGAGGTGGCTGAGCGCTGGGCAGTATGTTAAGGATGGAGTTGAATTGTTAAATCCAGAGGAAACAGCAGTTGCGCCATCACAGCATTCCGGAGGATATATGAAATTGTTAGCTATAGAGGCTGAGAAAGGCTCCGATTTATATAATAACATGCCAAGCGTTAAGAAAGGGAGAGATCCCGGCCAATTCCATGCTAGTGACCTTAGATTTGTATTGGTAGAAGCCACTAAGAGTGATGTAGCTCGTAAAATGTTAGAAGACTTTGTTGGCGGAGAAAATGTCGACGGTGTGTTAGATATACTTGGTCTCTCAACAGTCGAAGAAATGTCCGGTGCAGGCGCCGCTGGAGGATATGCAGTCCCTTTGGGATCTGGGTCGGGTAAGACCAAGAAAAAAAGTACTAAACAAAAGCCATATATTGATTTAAGTTTGATTGATGAGGTTATGGAACTAATTATTAAAAGAGGCATTACACAATGAAGAAAGAAGAGAGAATTCTCAGAGAAAATATAAGACAAATCATCCGACTTGTCAAACAAAAAAACAATACTGAAGAAGATGATCTTCGCCAAGTAGTTCGGGAATTCATTGATATCGAAATGCAGACTCTGAATGAGGCTGGACCTGATGTTGATCCCACTCCAAACAAATCTACCGGTATTAATGTTCTAGAAGAACTCCTTAAGAAGATTATACCAATTATTGAGACAGATTACAAGTCCTTAACTACAAATAATTCTCAAAGAGAGTCGTATCGTTCTCATATTATTAATGCTGTAGTAAATTCACTCACACCAGCAAAAATCAACACAGCTGCTGGTGAGGATGAGGTTGAAGACGATTTAGAAGAGGAGATCGAAATTAATGTTGGTGATGCTGTTGATGATAAGTTTATTGATATTCGCACAGATGCCGAGAAATCAGCAGATGATGAGGAAGAGGAAGAAGATCCGCGAGATGCGTTCGGAACAGATGTCGAAGGTGACGAGACTGGGCGTAATGTCGCGTACCAATCGTACAAAAAAATAGAAACTAGTATTGTTGATTCATATGAACTTCTCGGAGATCCTGAAGATCAAGAGTTATTTTATGATTACTTAATCGCGAATCTTAAATTGTACTTTGATAAGTTTGAAGAAGAATTGGCTGGTATACCGGTAGAAGAACCGACTAACCAAGCTTACGATGACGCTGCAGCGCCTCCGCCGGCTCCAGAAGCAGGTGTTGAACCCGCGGGCGATGAATTAGAGTTGGAGTTATAATGGCTGAACAAACCCCACTAGAAAAACTTGAAGCTGAATTTGGCGGCGATGATCTGAGTAGGATAAATTCTGAAAAAGATGATGATGGCGTTCCAACGCGATTAGCTGAAGCATTAGCTGTAATTAATGGCATCGATGCCGATCAAATGGAAACAGATCTCCAAGAGGCGGCAATTTCAGGCGGTGGCCGCAGCGCTATTATTGTTGACGCCAAGCCTGCCAGAGGCGATCGCGATGCAGTACCGGCAAAAACTATTCAAAATATAATTGATGATGCCAAAGGTACTCATATAGCCATGGCAAAATTGATTGATAGATATATTGAGAAAAAACTTGGCGCTTTTTCTCTCATCGACGACGATCTTTAGATCTTTTTTTATAAAAGTTACTTGACAAGAATGCAGAATAAGGTTACACTTTGTGTGTGATAATTTGAAAGCAAATGAAAGCATGACTGAATATAGTATTATAAATAAATTAAAAGATCAAAACAAGTTAAATGATCAGATCTTAACATGTATTAATAATCTAACTTTAGAAGATGTAATAGCAGTCAAATTAGAACTTTCTACTAATCTATTAAATCATAGATTATATGGTCTTGACATTTGGAATAATATGTCTAAGATCACTAAAGAAGCTGTTTTGAAATTTTCATTGTCTGTTACTAAGAACAAAACGGACGCTGCAAGATTCTTGGGAATAACCCAACAAAATTTCAGAAGAGCCTGTAAAAACTACAATATTGAAAAGGAATAAAATGTTAAATTACTTAATGCTTAACTTATTAGCATGCCCAGCATCTTTGGATGTTGAAGACGGCCCCGCCGGCGACTCAACTGTCATTGAAGACCCAATCCCCACCGAATTTGGTGTGATTGAAAGAGAAGATTGTGATCAAAAAGCAATCGGATCAGATGTTTGTAATATATTCTTATATGATCAAAATAAAGACATATGGGAACTTTACGACCATAAAGGGAAAGTAGTAGTCTTGGATATCTCCACAGTTTGGTGTGGTCCTTGTCAGGCTGCTGGCATGAGAACTCAAGCAATTCAAGATGATTATGGTAATCAATTAGAATTTGTTACCTTCTTGGTTGAAGGTCCAACAGGAGAAGCTCCCACATATGAAGATATGGAAACATGGGTTACCTCTCATGGTGTTACAACTGCTCCGATATTACAAGCCTCTAGAGAATATGTAATGGACCCTGCAGGTATCACCGGGTATCTTGTTGGAGGGTTTCCGACATATGTTTTTCTAGATAAGGATTTAAAAATTCATATCGGTGCCGTTGGATTTAACGAAGATTATATCCGTTCAGTTATCGATGAGTTGCTATAATGTTTAAAGTATATAAATATGACGGACACTATATTCAGGGTGAATTAATCAGTAAGCACACTACAGAAAGTGCTGCGATGAAATCAGCTACAAAAAACATTTTTTTTAAAAAAGCGGTAAAAAGTAAAATTGTCACGCCAAAAGTAATTTGGTTAGATGACGAAAATAATCGACCGGTGGGTCTAATTACTATGAAGTAACGGGAGTGCCTAGGTTTCGACAGAGTAAGAAAGAGGAAAAGTGCAAGCAGTCAAAAGTATTAGCAGACTTAAAATGCAGATACAAAAAATAATTGCTAATAACAATAACCATTTCGAACAGCGCTTAGCCGCTTAGTAGGGAGGCCGGCCAGAGCCTTCTATCCAATCTAGCCAAAACAACAGATAAGTTGTAAAAATCAAACAATCTAAGGTAACAGGACGGTAAACTTTAGAATATAACCGTCTACCCGCTCAGTTAGGGGATACAAAAACTGACAAGCTTGTGAACGACTACAATTAGACTTATTCTGGACGCGGGTTCGATTCCCGCCACCTCCACCATCATAGGAGAATAAAATGTCAATACTTGATTGGTTTAGAAGGCCTACCATAAAACCAAAAGAACCATCTTTTGATTTCGAAGACGGAATTGAAGATGCTCTTTGGGACATTAAAGAAAAATACGATCTTGAAACTGAAGAAGTCGAAAGAACGGTTTTTGAAAAAAGACACAATTTAAATTATATGAATGAATGTGTAAAAAACAATCCTGATCATAAGTAACTATATGAAGGTATGGGTTGCTTTATATAAAGGTGAGGGTACATTTATCAACAAAGTTGTGCGTTGGTGGACAAAAAGTGCCTATAGTCACGCAGAACTTATCTTAGATGATAAACAAACTTGGATAGGTATTAGTCCTTTTATTAAAGCAAAGTTAGTACAACGAAAAGTATCTAACTATGACCCGACTAAATGGGATTTTTATGAAATTTTAGTTAATCAAGAGCAACATAATTTAATATTAGATTTTTTTAATCTAACCAAGGAAGCTCATTATGATTGGCTTGGTATGTTGCTTTCCCAATGTCTACCATTTCACATTAAAGAAAAAAATAAATGGTATTGTAGTGAGTGGATCTTGTATGCTTTGAGAATTTCAAACATCATTGATTGGAAAATAATTAAAATATTTGACCAAGCAGACTTGTCACCATCCAAATTACATGATATACTAGTTTTATGTAACTTCAAGAAAGTTACATTGGAGTAATAATGATACATAGAGATATGTTTGATGACGAAATTAACGAAAGACCCACTGTAATGGTATCAGGAGGATTCGACCCTGTACATGCCGGCCACATTCGAATGATTAGGCATGCCGCAGAATTTGGGGATGTGATAATAATAGCTAATTCCGATGATTGGTTGTTTAGAAAAAAAGGTTTTATTTTTATGGAATGGGAACGACGCGTAGAAATTCTCAATGCCATTAAGGGTGTTGTATTAGTAGATTCAGTAGATGACACTGACGGCACTGTTTGCGAAGCAATTCGGCGCCTTAGACCAACTTATTTTGCAAATGGGGGTGATCGTGGACGATCAAATACACCCGAGCAAACCGTCTGTGAAGAATTGGGAATTGAACTTTTATGGGCTATTGGCGGTGAAGAAAAACTTGATAGTTCTTCCGATTTGGCTAAAAAAGCCCGTGATTTTGAAATACCCGGGCAAAGGACTCGCTCAAAACCTTCTGATAGGTGAGTTCAATAGGTATATATAATGATGGACAATACGAAAACTTTAAAGTTAGATTCGTCATTCAGGCCCATTGAGGTTATTGACGCCGTTGAAGCCTTAGTTTTGTGCATGGTTGGTAAAGCACAAGCAATTGAATCGTATAACAAAGTTATAAATTCAGTAAATGAAGCCTTTCAACTTCCTTGTGTAATTGCATTGAAAAGAGTGGTCAAATTTAGATACAAAACAATTCCCTGCCATAGAAGAAATATTTTTTGGAGGGATCAAAGTCAATGTCAATATTGTGCTAATCACTTTATGGTTGACAAACTAACTATTGATCATATAGTTCCTCGCTCTAGAGGTGGTAAAAACGAATGGTTAAATTTAGTGACTGCATGTAAAAAATGTAATCAAAAAAAGGGAGATAAAACGCCTTCTGAGGCCGGGATGCCCTTAATAAGAAAACCTTCAATTCCCAAATCAGACATCTTTAAAAATATAAATAAAAGTCAAATTATACCAAGATGGAAATACTACTTATGGTGAATAGAATGATATGCTATATTTCAGAAATAGGACAAAATAATTTTTACTATCCAAGCGATACTAAAGCTATATTGAATGACAACTGCGAAATTCAAGAGCTTATGTGGCTTGGTGGCACCGACCGAAACCTTCGGCCCGTAAAAGTTAAAAACAGTTGTTTACACCCGATGGACCTTAAAGCACCTAGTGCCGATAAGATATTATCTAAAAATGATAATGCCTATTCTGTGGTGTGGATCAGAGATGAATAGAAACGAATTTTCCGACAAAGCAATATATAAAGATTTTATTATTTGTTTGTTGACAGGTTCAATATTGTGCGTTATTATAGATTATATAAACCACACTTTTTTTGCTTCGTAACTCAGTGGTAGAGTAGTCGGCTGTTAACCGATTTGTCGTGAGTTCAAATCTCACCGAGGCAGCCATTCAACCCAAGGAGAAAAACATGTCTGTTTTAAAAAGACTAAAATCACTAAACTTGCCAGAAGACGCAATGGTCACACTCACAAAAGAGGAAGGTACTGATGTCTTCGTTCACAATGAAACTGCAGTTGAAGATGCTATGAACGAAACTAGCGTCATTGGCGACTTTGCTGCTTTAATTGCACATAGCAAATTAGATGCTCGTAACCGCTGGAGTGGGAATGTTATCCAACATCTTCGCGAACAAGAATATCTAGAAGCGTACGAACGCGGAACATATGGATTTGAAGAGTACTTGGCCGATACACTATCAGAGAATTTCTATGATATTGATTTAATCGAGCATTCTACCGAAAAGTATGATCATAAGAGAGGATTCACCACACTAAGTGCAACGGTTGATATCCCGGTTGCTAACTTTATTGAAGTTGATCCATTTGTATCAGGCTGGAAAGTTTCGGTTGAAACCGAAAACGGTACTTTAAGCTTTGATGCTTAATCTACTGTTGTCCGCTTAGCGGACTTTTTGGGGTGAAGCGCCATAGGCAGGTGCACCGGACTGTTACTCCGGCCGCTGTTGGTTCGAATCCAACCGCCCCAGCCACCTTGCGGGAGTAGCTCAGTGGTAGAGCATCTGGTTGCCAATCAGAAGGTCGCGAGTTCAAATCTCGTCTCCCGCTCCATTTTGTTTAAAGACCATATATATAAATGTGGGTTTTGATAAAACAATAGAAGTATTTGCGGAGCTATCAGTTCTATGTATGGTAATGTTTTTGGCCGCTTTCTTTTGTTATAGAGTCATACTGCTTCCGAAAGCCGCCGGCGAAACCATTAAAAAAATTCATGAAGTCGAAGAAATCTTATCAGAAAAACGATAGAGTTCTTGTTAAATCATTTGCTGGTCCCGACACCCGGGTGGTTTTAAGAGAGCGCTATATCGTCAGTCAATCAGAGCTTAAGCTTGGTGTTGATGGTTGGGAAGCACAAATAACAACACCAAAAGAAGTTGAGAAGTTGCGCAAAGCCGGCGTACCTTACCAGAAGGGTGAAAAACCAATGGTGTGGGTTTATGATTGGCAGATAATCAAAAGGTGTTGACAATAGCCCAGATACCGGTTATAATATATATGTACTTGTAGGAGGGTATAACATGAACCATTTAGGCTACGCCTGTATCAATCAAGGCTTTTCCACGCTGCCAAAGTCGCAGCGCATCACAACTAACCGCACCATGATCAAGCGGACATTCCACGATCGTGGTATTGAGTATGCTTCCGAGCTAGCTTTGCAAAATCTACGCGATTTGCACACTATTCTTGAGTGGAATCTTGCCAATGACATTTACTTTTATCGGCTTTCTTCCGACATCATCCCATGGGCTTCCGAGTATGAGCTTGTAGACATGCCTAATTTCGGCGCTATACACGCCGCGGCCCTCAAGGCGGGCAACTTTGCCCGTAAGCACGGAATGCGGCTCACATCGCATCCTGGGCCGTTTAACAAGCTAGCATCACCCAAGGAGCGTGTATACAAACTCACCGAGACTGATTTGTCGGTTCACGGTGACTTATTTGACCTTATCGGTTTGCCTCGCACTCCGTATGCCAAGCTCAATATTCATGTTGGCGCAGCCTACGGTGACAAGCCATTCGCTCTCGACAACTTCTGTCGTAACTTTGAGCGTTTACCAGTAAATGTACGCTCGCGACTAACTGTTGAGAACGACGACAAGACATCGTTATATTCAACACTTGAACTGTATGAGGGCGTATACAAGCGTATTGGTATTCCGATTGTATTTGACTACCACCATCACATGCTACATCCCGGTGGCCAGACTGAACAAGAAGCTCTTGAGCTTGCACTATCTACATGGGGTGATATTAAACCTGTTGTTCATTATGCCGAATCTCGGTCACTTGAACACAATAACCCTAAGATTAAACCGCAAGCCCATTCCGACCTTGTTTACAACACTCTTGATGATTATGGTAATGAGTTTGACATCATGATTGAGGCCAAACACAAAGAACTTGCACTACTCAAATACCGTGAGAATTTGGTTGTTTTAGCCGCAAAATAGGCTAATGCAACTATATACTCTAGCACCACTAATGAGGATATATGGCTAAAAAAAACTATGTGTTAGATACAAGCGTCTGCTTAACCGACGCCAATGTAGTCTACAAATTTGACAATCACGATATATTTATACCTCTTAAAGTTCTAGAAGAAATTGATGCACATAAAAAGCGTCAAGATTCTGTTGGTTCGAATGCACGACAATTTATTCGTACACTAGATGCTCTTAGAGAAAAGGCCAATTTAGAAAAAGGCGTTAGAATAGCAAAAGGCTTGGGAATCCTGAAGGTAGTTTCATATTCTATATTGAAAGAGGTTATATTTCCTCCAGATCTAGATATGAGACACCCAGATCACACTATCATAGCCACAGCTAAAGCTATCCAAGCAGATTGTGAGAACCGAAAGACAATTATGGTTTCTCGCGATATCAATATGCGAGTAATTTGTGATTCTATTGGATTAGAAGCTCAAGATTATATTTCTGAAAGAGCCGCGGCATCTTTTGAAGAGATGTACAATGGTTTTATCGTACAATCTTTTGATGATGAGGTAATTGATAGGTTTTATGCTGATGAAGAAATCATGCTTACTGAAGATGAAGCTGAACAAATGATGTACCCTAACCAGTATGTTATGATGGTTTCCAATGCTAACGAAAAAAAATCAGCACTAGCTAAATTTAAAAACCATCATGAACCACTTCAAAATGTAGTACACAAAAACTTACATGATTGGAATATTGATGCAAGAAACAAAGAGCAGGCATTCGCAATTGATATGTTAATGAACCCCGATATTAAAATCGTCTCGCTTGTTGGAAGAGCTGGTTCCGGTAAGACTCTATTAGCAATTGCAGCAGGGTTACAACAAGTGTTGGGGCTCCGAACTGAAAATAATCACTATTCTCGCCTAATCGTTTCTCGACCCGTACAGCCTTTAGGTAAAGATATCGGTTTTCTTCCGGGTACCATGGAAGAGAAAATGCTGCCATGGTTGATGCCGATTCAAGATAATCTTAAATTCTTGATGGGCGACCGTACAAATTTAGAGATGTATATGGATAAGGGCAAAATTGAGATTGAAGCATTAACATATATCCGTGGAAGATCAATATCAAATGCGTTTATTGTAATCGATGAAGCTCAAAACTTAACGAAACATGAAATTAAAACAATCATTACACGCATCGGGGAAGGTACCAAGATCATCCTTACAGGTGATGTAGAACAAATTGATAATGTATATGTTAATGAGACCTCAAACGGCCTTGCACATGCCGTGGAGAGTTTTAAAGAATACCCTATAGCTGGCCACATGACCTTCAAGAAGGGCGAAAGATCAGAATTAGCAACTTTAGCATCAAAAGTATTGTAAAATACTTTATTTTATGTTATATTAATATTAACAAGGAGATATATTTATGTCAAAAGAAAAAATTATGAATGAAGAAACTCTTCATTCAAACCCTACTCTTAGTTTAGCTATTGGTAAAGAAACACAGTTAAAAGACCATCTTGTGGAATATGTGGGTACTAAATTTGAAAAAGAAGAAGTTACAGTAGAAATGATTGTCGATGTCATGGCCAACGAATTCCCAGAATTTATGTTAGCTATCGCAGAAGAAAACTTTCTAAGAGGTTATAAGGTAGGTTTAGATGATGCATACAGATCAACTGATACAGAAGCTGAAGAAACAGCAGAACAGTAAACTAGACTTCTATACACCATCTGGACTACATGTATATTTTAAAGACCCTCTAATCGATGATTCGATAGATGCGGAAGCTGCAGTTTCAAAATTTGAATCAATGATGCCTATGCATCTTCTTTCTTGTATAGAAATGATTATTTTTGGTGATTTTGAAGAATTCCATGAAAGGTCTTTAAATGCTTTTTACGATTCTGGGGCAATCTATACAACTAATCTCCAAGACGATGAGAATGATATCTTAGACGATTTAGTTCATGAACTATCACATGGCGTCGAAGAGCAATATGGGTACCAGATTTACGGTGATCAAAAATTACGAGATGAATTTTTAAATAAAAGAATGCATTTATATAAGATTTTGTGGGAAATGGGGTTCAAAGCACCAAAAGCTTTTTTTCAAGATATCGAATACAATCAAGAATTTGATGAATTTTTACATCAAACGGTCGGTTACGATACCCTGAGTAATTCATTACAAGGTTTATTTATCAGCCCCTATGCTGCCACTTCTTTACGAGAATACTTTGCAACTGGGTTTACAGATTTCTTTATACAATCAGATCACAAATTTTTAAAAACAGTATCTCCTGCTTTATATGATAAAATTATTCTTCTACAAAAAGAAGAAAACCTTGACTTTTAAAATTAACGGGTTATAATAATGTGTAGTCAGGAGAATAAATGGCACATATATCATTTTCAGAATTAAAGGATTGGAACCACTGTCCTTATTATCATAAACTTACGCGCGTCGACAAAATAGACGGATTCAAAGGTAACGAATACACTGCTTTTGGAAGTGCAATGCACTCGGTTTGTGAAAAAAAACTTATGAAAGAAGACTTGGATAGTGACTTCTTCGTGAAAGAGCTTAAGAAGAATATATCAGAACTACCAGAAGATGTAGATATTAATAAGAAGCTTGTTTTAGATATGGTTGGTCAGGGTACAGAGATAATTCCCGAAATACAATCTGCACTAGACGATTACTTTGAAGAATATGAGGTGCTTGCAGTAGAAATGCCGCTAATGGAAGATATTGAAACCGAAGAAGACTATAAATTCAAAGGCTTCATCGATGCAGTTGTAGCCACTCCCGATGGTAAGGTACACATCTTTGATTGGAAAACTTGTTCATGGGGTTGGGATGCGAAGAAACGCAGTGAACCTATGGTCACTTACCAGCTTACTTTATACAAGAAATACTTCTGTCAGAAAATGGGTGTTGATCCAAAAAATGTAGAAACACATTTTGCTCTACTCAAGAGAACAGCTAAGAATAACCCTGTTGAATTCTTTAGAGTAACAAGCGGCCCAAGAAAAACTGAAAATGCTCTTAAATTATTAAACAAAGCATTATACAATATTAAAAACAAGCGATATATTAAGAACCGCTTATCTTGCACCGGCGGGTACGGTTGCAAGTTTTATAAAACTGAACATTGTCCATGAGGTATAAATGAAAAAGACAAAAATTTTGGTCATATCCGACCACCCCCTTTCACCGTCTGGTGTTGGAACACAAACAAAATATATGATTGAGGCACTGATAAAAACAGGCCGATATCAGTTCGTATGCTTAGGCGGTGCTATGAAACACCATGACTACACTCCGGTTACAGTAGAACCATATGCGAGAGATTTCGTGATAGTTCCTGTTGACGGTTACGGAAATGATGAAACTATTAGATCCGCACTTAGAAAAGAAAAGCCCGATGTACTTTGGTTTATGACGGATCCTCGATTCTATGAATGGCTTTGGGAAATTGAAGATGAAGTCCGAGCACTAGTACCAATGGTATATTACCATGTCTGGGATAACTTTCCAGTACCGATGTATAACAAATCATATTACGATTCTACCGATTATGTGGTCAGCATTTCACGAGTTACTGAAGAGATTGTCAAAACATGTTCGCCAGATAATTTTGGAACTCATATTAGTCATGCCGTTAACTCAACTTTTTTTAAAAAATTAGGTAATGCTGAAGACTTAGAAAAAATAAGTGACCTTCGCCAAAACATTATTAATTCAAGTAAAGAATTCAATAATTCGCGAAAGAAAATCTTTTTCTGGAATAACCGCAACGCCCGCCGCAAACAGTCGGGAACTCTTATTTGGTGGTTTAAAGAATGGCTGGATAAAGTTGGTCATGATAAAGCTACTTTGCTTATGCATACCGACGCTCAAGACCCACATGGTCAGGATTTGCCTCATATAATCGAGCACCTAGGTATATCGGACGGCCAAGTTCTTTTATCAACTCAAAAGGTACCACCTCAAGATCTTGCAATAATGTACAATGCTGCGGATTATACTATCAATATATCTGATGCAGAAGGCTTCGGCTTATCTACACTAGAATCTTTAGCTTGCGGTACTCCTATTATCGTTAATATGACAGGAGGGCTGCAGGAACAAGCCACTGACGGTACCAATTGGTTTGGCTGGGGAATACAACCAAGCTCAAAAGCAATTATTGGTTCATTACAGGTACCTTACATCTACGAAGATAGGATAAGCCAAACAGATTTTGAGAAGGTTTTAACCAAAGCACTCAAGCTACCAAAAACAAAATACAAAAAAATGTCTGAAGGCGGCATGGAGCATATTAAGAATAATTTTAGTTTTGAGTTATTCGAAAATCAATGGGTTAAATTTATGGACAAAGTTGTTGAAGAAAGCGGTTCATGGGAAACGAGAAAAAATTATAAACGCTGGCACTTAATGGAGGTTGCATGAAAAAAAATGTTTTATTAGTTGGTCCACTTTTGACTAGAAGTGGATATGGAGAACAAGCAAGATTTGCTCTTCGCTCTTTACGGAGTAGACCCGATTTGTTTGAGGTTTTTATTAAACCACTAACATGGGGTAAAACTTCATGGATCACGGATAATACTCCAGAGAGGAAGTGGATTGATGAAACAATAGAAAAAACAATTGGATACATGCAACAAGGTGGCCAGTTTGATTTATCAGTTCAGGTAACGATACCAAACGAATTTCAAAAACTTGCAACCGAGAACATTGGATATACAGCCGGCATCGAGACAACACAGCCGGCCCCCGTATGGACGCAAAAATGTAATGAAATGGATTCGGTTATAGTAGTCTCAAATCACTCTAAGGATGTTTTAGAGAGGGTTCGCTTTGAAGGAATTGATGAGGCCACCGGTCAAAAAGTAGTTTTGGATAATAATACTAAAATTACCACTGTTAATTATCCTGTTAAAAGATTTGAAAATTTACCAGATCTTGACCTCGATATCGATACTAAGTTCAATTTTTTAACGGTCGCACAGATGGGCCCACGCAAAGATTTGGAATCAACCGTAAAATGGTTTATTCAAGAATTTAAAGATGAAGATGTTGGTTTGGTAATAAAAACTAATATTGCTAAGAACAGCCTGATAGACAGAAATGCATGCTTCAACAATTTAAGATCAATGATTAGTCATGCACAGGCACCAGATAGAAAATGTAAAATTTATATGATTCATGGTCACTTAACCGATGAAGAAATGCATGCTTTATATGTTGATGAAAAGATTAATGCTATGGTAGCAATCCCGCATGGCGAAGGTTTTGGACTCCCAATTTTTGAAGCCTCTTATAGTGGATTACCCGTCATTTCGATTGGCTGGTCAGGCCAGTGCGATTTCTTATATGATAATTCAATACCACGAACTCCACACTTTTATGAAGTAGCCTTCGATATAAGACCAGTCCCACCGGAAGCAGTTTGGGATGGTGTTATAGTTAAAGAATCTGGCTGGGCATATGCCCGCGAACAATCAGTGAAAGAGCAAATGAGAAATTGTTATAATGATGTAATAAACAAAAACAAAGACTCTTTTGCTGCTAACAGTTGTGAAAGAGCAAGTAACTTAAATGAACAATTTTCCGAAGAAGTTATGTATAAGCAATTTGTGGATTGTATTTTCGATGAACACCGTCATAAGAGCAAGGAACAAGAAGTAGAATCCCTACTTAATGACTTACTATGAAAAATCTAGTATTTGTCGCTGACTATTTTCTCCAAGATGGCATTGGTGGAGCGGAGCTTACTACTGATGCTATTATGGTTTCTGGAGCGCGCAAAGGTTTTCAAATTGGTGCAATACACTGCATGCACTTAACGACAAAAATTATAGATGAGAACAAAGACAACAACCATTTTGTAATATGTAATTTTAAACAACTATCGGATGAAATAAAAATCCACATGTGTAAAAACACATCATATTCAATTATTGAATATGATTACAAACTCTGCGATTATCGGTCTTTTGAGTTACACCAAATGAAAGAAAAAAGTCCCTGCGACTGTGAAACTAGAATGTCTGGCAAAATTACTTCGGCATTTTATGGATATGCAGAAAAAGTATGGTTCATGAGTGAAAAACAACAAAATATGATTTTATCGAAAGTACCCGTTCTGAAGAGTAAAAAATGTAAAGTTTTAAACTCTGTATTCAATGATGGAGACTTGAGATTTATATATTCCCTAAAAGATAACGAAAAAAATAACAAGTTTTTAATATTAAAATCTGATTCACTGGTCAAGGGAACCGACGAATGCATAAAATATGCAGAAGAAAATAATTTAGAGCATGAATTAGTTTCCGGACTCTCTTATCATGAGCTATTAATTAAACTTTCAACATCGAGAGGACTAATTTTTAGACCAGTTGCAAGTGATACATGCCCTCGTCTTGTTATGGAGGCTAAGATGCTTGGCTGTGAATTAATCTTAAATGATAATGTCCAGCACAAAAATGAAAATTGGTTTTCTACTCAAGAATCATGTTACGAACACATGGATTCTAGAAAAGATATTTTTTGGAGCTATTATGAAGAGTGAAACAATAATTATAATGGGCAACGGTCCATCTTTAAAAGATGTAGACTTTAAAATGCTGGAAGGGTTCGATACATTCGGATTAAATTCAGCCTATAGGGCGTATGAAAGAATGAATTGGTGGCCAAAATATCACGGCTGTTTTGATTATAGAGTAACAGAAAATCATAGAGATAACTTCAATAATTTAATTGAGAACACACCAATTGAAAAATGTTTTTATATTGTAGACATTAATAAGAATGAAGATAACTTTCAATATATTAATATGCAAGCTTATGGCGCGACAAACAAGTGGAACGCCTCTTCGTCTGATTTTGAACAATTTCACGATAATGGAAACTCCGGAGCTAATGCATGTTCTGCTGCAGCTTGTCTAGGATACAAAAAAATTATTTTATTGGGTGTTGATTGCAATTATGTAGAATTTGTAGACGGATGTGTAGAAGATGGCCCGGGCCTGAAAATGGAAAAGACTCCTGAGACAAACCCAAACTACTGGTTTGACGATTATCAACAAGAGGGTGATGAATACAATGTTCCACGAGGATCTGACTTTCATTTACCAACATGGAACACATTCGCTTATCGTGCTGCCCACGCCGGCGTTGAAATAATCAATTGCAGTCCTACTACGACTCTTAGATGTTTTAAAAGAAAAAACTTGTTGGAAGTATTAAATGAAAAGAAATAGCTGCTTAATATGTCAAAGTAAAAAACTACATGATATCTTAGACTTGGGAAACCAACCATATGCAGATACCTTTATACATAAGAAAAACAGCCATATAATGCTTCCAGTTTACAGACTTTCATGCACTTTATGTGAAGAATGCGGTCAAGTTCAAACTAAAGCTGTGACAGACCCAGCCGAAAGATATAATTTGTTTGATTATTCCTACACTTCTTCAAATTCTTCTGTTGCCAAAAATCATTGGAATGATTATAATAAAGAGGTGGTAAAGAAATTAGATATTACGAGTAGTGATAGAATTTGTGAAATTGGTTCAAATGATGGTTATTTACTCAAATTGTTTAAAGATTCTCAAAATGCGATATTGGGCATTGATGCTTCTAAATATCTGGTAAATATAGCAAATTCAAGCGGAATTCCAACAGTAGAATGTCTTTTTGATAATGAAAATTCACAAAAAATATTAGAGTCTCATGATAAGTTCAATCTAGTAATGGCCAATAATGTGTTTAATCATTCTAACGATCCATTATCTTTTGCAAATGGGGTTAATAACCTTTTATGTGAAGGTGGCCATTTTGTTTTTGAGGTGCCATATTGGAAAAATACCGTAGATTCGCACAAAATTGATCAGGTTTACCATGAGCATGTCAGCTATTTTACTGCGACTTCAACAAAACGAATAATTGAAAAAACAGGCTTCAGTATAGTTGACATAAAAGTAGTTGATTATCACGGAGGTTCGCTGAGAGTGTATGCAAAGAAAACGAAGAACATATCCACAAATTGTGCACGATTGGATGATTTAATTCGCACCGAACAGCACCTATTCAATAAAAAAACATATCAGAAGCTTCGAGAGGATTTAGAAAGAAAGAAAATGCTGTTTTTAAGAGATATACTCAGAATAAAAACAGAGAAGAACAGCCCTATAATTGCGATTGGCGCCGCCGCCAAGGGTAATACTTTTCTAAACTATATGAACTTAGATTCTACAATCATTGATTGTGTTACCGATAGTTCCGTTCACAAACAAGGTAAAGTAACTCCTCTCACCAATATCAACATCACCTCTGACGATGTATTATCAGAATATAAAGAGGTCCATGCAATTATCTTATCGTGGAATTTATCTGATAAGATAAAAGAAAAACTGCGTCTTATTAACAAAGACATTCAATTTATTAATTTTTATAAGGATTACCAATGAAACAAAAACACATATGGGAACAACCGGAGTCCCCGCTAGAATTACACTCGGACGATCGTGGAGATATCACCGATATTTTTTACAAAGACAATATCCACCATGTGGCAGTCGTTCGCTCTAATAAAGGCGCCATTCGCGGAAACCATTATCATAAAGAAACAACTCAATATATGTTGATAACAAAAGGCTCCCTTGAATATTGGCACAAACCACTTGGTTCAGATATTGAGCCCGTGTGTATTCTATTAAAAGAAGGTGATTTTGTGCAAACCCCACCAAATGAAATACACGCCCTGAACATAGTAGAAGATAATGAATTTGTAGTGTTCACCAATGGTACCCGCGGTGGCCAAGATTATGAATCGGATACTTTCAGAATCGATGGCAATATTATAAGAGGTCTCGATGAGTAGGAACTTATATTCTATAGTTGAACCAGAACAGCTGATTCTCACCATTACGAGAAAACAAGATATCACACATTCTCGTCTTAACATTACTCCGGATGAGCAATTTCTCCAAGCCGGCGCCAAGAAGATGAAAACAGATGAATATTTCCCTCCACACTATCACCTTCCTTGCGAAAAATTAGCGACTAGAACAGAAGAGGCTTGGGTAATATTAAATGGAAGGGTAGAGGGTAAATTTTATGATTTGGATCATAAACATTTAGAAACGATTATTTTAAACGATGGTGACTGTGTAGTGTTGTATAGGGGAGGCCATTCACTTCGGAACTTAGACGAAGATACAATAATGTATGAGTTTAAAACCGGTCCTTATTATGGAAGAGAAAAGGATAAGGATTTTATAAACGATGAGCTTTGAGGTTATAACTGTTTTTGAAAATCAGGTAGCGCAGTTCTTTGGTGCCCCTTACGCTGTAGCTGTTGATTGTTGTACACATGCAGTTGAATTATGTTTGCGAGATCAAGAAATTAAATCCATATCTGTACCAAAAAGAACATATATTTCTATTCCTTTTCTGGCTAAAAAATTAAATATTAATTTAGAGTGGAGAGATGAAGTGTGGCAGGACTATTATTTTATTGGAAATACTAATATTATCGATGCTGCTGTATTATGGGAAAAAAATTCATATATTCCGAATACTTTTATGTGCTTAAGCTTTCAATACAGAAAACATTTAAGCTTAGGAAGGGGTGGCATGATTCTAACAAACGATAAAGATGCAGCAAACCGCTTGAAAAAAATGTCTTATGATGGTAGACTACCTAATATACCATGGCGAGAACAAAACATATCTTCCATTGGATATCACTACTATATGACTCCGGAGACAGCTCAATCTGGATTAGATAAGCTACCGGAGGCTATTGAAAGAAGGCCAGCGAAGTGGGATGTTAACGACTGGCCTGACTTAACACAAATGGAGATTTTTAAATGAAAAAAGCATTAATAACAGGGATAGCAGGACAAGACGGTAGCTATTTAACCGAATACTTATTATCACTAGGATATGAAGTCCACGGAATTGTTCGGCGCCACTCTGTTGCAGAAAATCAAAATTTTCGATTGCACCATATTACGGACAACCCTAGAGTGGTAGCACACTATGGAGATCTATTAGATTATCCTTCGCTTGTCAGAATTGTGACACATGTACAACCTGATGAAATTTATAACCTAGGAGCAATGAGCCATGTTAGAATTAGTTTTGATATGCCATCTTTTACTATACAGACAAATGCTTTGGGGGTCCTCAACATACTGGAAGTATATCGGACATTATGCCCGGATGCTAAATTTTACCAAGCAAGTTCCTCGGAAATGTTTGGTAATTCAGTAGATGATGATGGCGTTCAGAGGCTGACTACACCCATGAATCCCGTTAGCCCCTATGGATGTGCCAAAGTGATGGGTTACAACCTTGTACGGCACTATAGACACGCTTACAAGCTACATGCATGCAATGGCATCTTATTTAATCATGAATCTCCACGGAGAGGTTCCAACTTCGTAACTAACAAAGTTGTAAAAACGGCCGTTGAGATTAAAAAAGGGCTCACCAATGTTTTGGAATTGGGTAACATGGATTCTTCCCGCGACTGGGGACATTCAAAGGACTATGTTAGAGCAATGCACAAAATCATAAATCACGATACTGCAGATGAATTTATTGTCGCGACTGGTGAAACACACACGGTCAGAGAATTATGTGAAATTGTTTTCAACAAATTAGATATAGACTATCGCGATTATGTTGTACAAAATCCAAAGTTTGTGAGGCCAGAAGAATTAAGGTATTTAAGAGGCGACCCCTCAAAGGCAATGAAAGTTCTTGATTGGAAACCTGAATATACATTTGAAACAATGCTCGATGAAATGATAGAAAGATGGGAGAAGGAATTGTGAAAAAGTTTTGCGCACTGCAAGTAACTCCGGAAACACCAAATCCTAAGCATGTTGAGATGTTCGCTAATCAAGAAGAGTGCGATTTCTTTTTTGTCACTCACGATTCTCCTAATAAAGATGCTATGAAATTTTGTCCAAACACCACTTGGACCGATACCAGAAATGTGTTAGTAGAAGGGGTTCCCAAAGATTATGAATATTATGGATTTGTGGACTATGATTATATTATCAAGCCATTAAGAAATTTGAATGTAAAAGACCAAATAATAGAAGATCTGAATGAATATAAACCGGCCGTATTAACTTACTACCCGGGCGCCGGCCTCACAACGCCATTTGCAGAAAACATAGAGTATCGAGACAGCCGGGATGCTTCTGTGATCCCGTTCACTCATGCTGGGTTTAAATTTGTACACCACAGCCTACTAAAGTGGTTCTTCCCTATGATTACTAAATTTGGTGGCGGAGTTGAGTCATGTCACCTTTTCAACATTTTAGAAATACCATTCCTTAAACACATCGTATGCAGTCACAGAATGCTTTACGATAATGGTGTTAGTGACATGGAAGCTCCCCATAACCAAGATGGTGCCTGGAGTGATTATAGGATGAATGAAATGTGGAAATGGATTCGACCAGCATTTAAGAAAATAAAAGTTGTCGACCAATATGCTACTCAGGAAGCCCAAAAATATAACGCCATGCTAATAAAAGCAGTTTTTCAGAAATTGGCATTTGATAACAACCTTGTTCCAACAAAAGAACATCAAGTTACAGATTACTTTAATCGCGAAGCAATAGAGTTGTTTTTTGATTTAGAACATGAGCGATTTGCCAACTTGGATATTGATATACGAAAGCAGTTATCGGATATAAAGTCGGAAGATGAATCGATAATAACTGAATTGTTGTCCAATATTACATTTGATGATCTAAAAACAAAAGTTAATCCATGGATTGATATTACTAAAAAGATAAATAATAGTATAAAAAATAGCAGGAAGATAACGACTTCTGAATGCGTAGATTATTACCAGAGAAATAATGGAGACTCTTTGTTTATTAAATCATCTAACACTGATCCCGTGTTGTCTGAATATCTTAAAGATAAAAGAGTCGCTTATGTCGGCCCTGCTCCCTACTTACAAAACCAAGGCAACGGCCCCGACATCGATTCATATGATGTTGTGGTTAGGATCCAGCACGGCATTCCTAATCCAAGTGACTACGGCACCAGAACAGACATAATTCAAAGTTGTTTAAACTCTAATTATGGTCCTCCCCTAATAGAACATTTGAAAAACCTAGACACACCTGACAGGCCTAAATTCGTAATCTGCAATGATACGGCTAGCCAGATGAAACCAAATGGTGAATGGGCTCTTACTAATGAAGTGTACGAGCCAATATTCGCTGATTTAAAAATTCCATTTGTCAATCTAAGAAACGAAGATCGTACTTGGGATCGCTGGACTCTTTATTGGGAAATTTATGCGAAACAACATGTTGAGAGGTTTGCATCACGCGAATACACTGTTTATTCTGCTAATTTTAATTCCGGATATGGGGCAATAAATATGCTCTTGAGCTACCCTCTTAAAGAACTGGCTGTTTTCGGGTTAGATTTTTATAATGCAGGAATCCCCCAAACAGATGAAGAAAAATATAACAAGCAATATACCGACACCTATGGTAAGTCTGGAACTCCTATGGGTCCCGACAAGATGCTACACGATCAGTTGTCACAAATGATGCACTGTAAAAATGTTTTATTAAAAGATAAGAGATTTAAACTTGACAAACCAGTACTTAACATGTTAAATTCTACTAGTGTAGCTAAACGCATCAATAGCTTTATTTTGCTGCCAAAATTTAAAAACGAGACATTATAATGGGAATTAAAACCAATTCTGATAGCGACCTCGTTCGCGTCTTAAAGAATGACGGAGTGGACCACTCTGAACTAATAAAATATGAAAACTGCTCAACTGTAAACTTATCTGATTTACGAGATGATCTAGGAATGGGCTCATGGGCTGTCCGTATTGCTTATAACGAATTATTCGGGGGGGTTGTTATTCAACAACAACCCGGAGAAGGCAATAGAAAGCACTTCCACCCAGATGCAGACGAAAACTGGGTTATACTAGACGGCGAATGGGAGTGGTGGATTGAGGGAATTGGTACCCAGCGAGTTAAAAAGAACGATATTATTGTGGTACCAAAAAATACATGGCATCATATTAAATGTGTCGGCGACTGCCCGGGCGTTAGATACGCAGTTACTAGGCCAGATGTGAATCATGTATACGAAGATGAATGACATAGACTTCAATTTTTTAGGAAAAGTAGCGCTAGTATTTGGAGGTAGTAGGGGGATTGGCAAAGAAGTTTGTCGACAGTTCTCATCTGCCGGTGCAATGGTTTATAATGCCTCTCGCACACCTTCAAATTTAGAATTTGTAAAAGATTTAAAATGTGATATTTCCAGTATACAAGACATAGTGAAGGTTTTCTCCGGATTCGACGATATAGATTTTGTTATTAATGTCGCCGGCACCAACTTGTGTGATACTATAGAAAATATTAGTGTTGCGGAGTGGGATCGAGTAATGGATGTAAATCTTAAATCGTTTTTTGTTATTTGTCGAGAATCAATTAGGTTAATGAAGAAACAAAATTATGGTAGAATAGTCAATGTATCATCTATTGCCGGTCGTAACAAGAGCATTGTAAGTGGCGTGCATTACACTTCTAGCAAACATGGGATTATCGGATTGACAAAACAACTTGCAAACGAAGTTTCTCAATACGGTATTTTAGTTAATTGTGTATGCCCGAGTCAAACTATGACTGAGATGCTGGCCGAATCCATGTCCGACAAAGCAATAGCAGAGCTAGAATCTAAAATACCGGTACGAAGGATAGCCACCACGATCGAACAAGCGATGCCTATCTTATTCTTATGCTCATCTGCAGCTTCTTATATCTCTGGTGCCGCCATTGATGTGAACGGAGGACAATTATAATGGGAAGAGACATCGACATTAATGTTTTAATCGCTGTTAGAGGCGGTTCTAAGCGCGTTCCACGCAAGAATGTCCGCCCATTTGGAGGTTCTAACATGTTGACCTTAAAAGTAGAACAGGCGTTAAGATTACGCGATGTTAATAAAGTTGTTGTTACCTCCGATGATGAAGAAATGCTACAGATAGCAGCAGACCTAGGCGCTTACCCAATGGAAAGAGACTCCTATTATGCGAGCGATACAATTCCTATGGGTGATGTATATGTTCATTTAGCCTCTACCTTGGATTGTAAAGACATTTTATGGACCCCAGTAACAAGCCCGTTGGTCACGGATGAAACCTTGCAAGAATGCATCGACATTTATAAGCGCGAGACTGATTATGACTGCGTGGTGACTACAAACATTATTAAAGAATACATGTGGCTGGATGGTAAAGCAATAAACTACGACCCCAAGAACCACCCAAGATCACAGGATCTCCCAGATATCTATGCACTTAACTTTGCAGCCAACATATTGCCGAGAGAGGTCATGATTAAGAACAAAAACATTCTGGGTGATAAGTTTTACCCGCATATGCTAGATGAGATAGAAGCTGTGGATGTTGATACTGAATTTGAGTTTATGTTGGCGGAAATTTTATACGAAAAAATGAGGAAAAAATGAAAATTGAAATATTCAACAATAATTGCAACAACAAACAAATGCCACTGGAATCAATCAACCTGAGAGCAAGGGAATATAGATTGTCGGCGCGCCCATGGCTTATGGGGATGCAAACTTTTCCTGAAACAATGCTTAAATGGTTTGAGAGGACCATAAAAAGAGTCGAGGATGAGCTATCAACAAAAAGAAGTGTTTGCTTCTTTGACATCGGCGCCGCCGAAGGATGCTATATAAATTCTGCTTTATATCAATGTAATAAAGTGGACATTGTGTGTTTTGAGCCGGAAGAATCAAGAAAAGTTGTTTTATTAGAAAATATCATAAACATGATTAATCGATATAGTTTTTTTAAAGATTCTAAAAAAACAAATTACAATTTTGAAGTGCATCAAAAAATTGTTAGTGATGGTCAATCTCCAACATTAAAATTAAGACACTATGAAAGCACTGCTACCGGCGGCGGTGCAGGAAGCAGTACTTTAATTAAAAAAGATAGAGGCGCAAATAGAAAACATTATGATATTGAATATGATGCAGTATGTTTGGATGATTATATCGATAGATTTGATTATGTAGATATATTAAAGATTGATGTCGAAGGTGCAGAATGCGCAGTTATCGATGGTTCAATTGAATTTATTAAAAAATTTCAACCAATCATTTTTTTGGAAGTACACACAGAAGAAAGATTCGGATCAGTAACTCTTGACGATGTAAAAAAATCATTTAAGAAAACAGGTCTTGAATCTTCATATGAATATATCCTTATTGAACACCACGACGATTTAGAATATTATATGCTTTCTTTAAAGGAAAATCAAAAATGAAAAATTTAAAAATCTTTATAGTCACTTATAAAAGGGCCGGAGTGCTGAACGAGACATTAGATAGACTGTTTAACAAAACTGATTTTTCTTCTATTCCGAATACTGAGGTAAACATAATCAATAATCACTCCGAGTTTGAATTAAATCCTGAATTTAGGGATAAAGTAAATGTGATGCATAACAGCACCAGACCAGATTGGGACACTGGCAATCTTGCCCGTAATTGGAACGAAGCGCTACTCCATGGCTTTAAGGATTTGAACAACCCGGATGCAAAGATAGTGGTGACAATGCAAAATGATATTGTACTAAGCGCAAATTGGGCCACCAACCTATTGAAAATGCATCAAAAGTATACATTCATTACAGGCCAACTTGGAGATAATATAATTAGTTATACTCCAGAAGCGGTTAAAAAGATCGGCATGTGGGATGAGAGGTTTTTAACTCCAGCCAACAAAGAAGCTGATTACTACATCAGAGCCCTGATTTATAACAAAGAGCATTCACTAATTAACGATAGAGTACATGGCCGTCTACTGAATGCACAAGATGCATTAGAGCTGGATACTATGGAATATAGAGGTGGAGAGCCTGACTGGCGCACCGAGAAATCCAACGACAATTCTAAAGAAGGTTGGTTCCACGGCTCACAGATATTCTATTGGAAGTGGAAAGACACTTGGAAAGAACAGCCAAGTTATTATGGCTGGCTTACTCGATGGTCAGAAGATTTTGTAAAGAATCCCCCAAGTGCACCAAAGGTCCCTAGCTTTGTCCAATATTACTATTTTGAAAAAGATATAGATCTGACTGATAAAAACTATGTTGGTTGGCGTCAAGGAGACATGTGGCTTGATGGCAACAAATGTTGTGACATCGATATACACCCATTTAAGGCTAAGGAAAGGTTTAGAAAATGATTAAGCTTATAGTATTCGACTTGGATGGAGTTTTAGTTGACGCACGCGAATTACATTATGAGGCACTGAATAAAGCTTTGGCCGATATTGATCAAAAATATGTGGTCAATCGAGCAGAACACTTGTCGACTTACGACGGATTATCTACCAGTAAAAAGCTCGCAATGCTCACAGAAAGCAAAGGCTTGCCGGAAGAGTTACATGATGCAATATGGAAATTAAAGCAGAAGAAAACTATTGAAATAATTGACCAGTTCAATCATGATAACAGAATCATTAAAGTTCTCAAAAGATTAAAATCTGATGGTTATACAGTTGCTTGCGCAACAAACTCAATTAGAGAAACAGCAAAGCTGCAGTTAATAAGAAGAGGTTTTTTTGAACATATAGATTTCCTCTATTCTAATCAGGATGTTATAAAGCCAAAGCCTAGTGCTGAGATATACATGAGGTGCATGCTGCGCGCAGATGTTGACCCTCACGAAACAGTTGTAATAGAAGACTCTCACCATGGCCGCAAGGCCGCTATTAACAGCGGTGCACATTTGTGTGCGGTAAAGAACAGCAGTGATGTCACATACGAAAAAATTAGAGAAACGATTGATAAAGTAAATCGAAAACAAAATACAAGACCTAAATGGCAAGGAGGCAGAATGAATGTATTAATACCAATGGCCGGCGCCGGATCTAGATTTCAAAAAGCAGGCTATACTTTTCCCAAACCTTTGATTGAGGTAAATGGAAAACCGATGATTCAACTTGTTGTTGAAAATTTAAACATCGATGCAAGACACATTTTTGTGGTGCAAAAAGAACACTACGAGAGATATAATTTAAAACATCTCTTAGGACTTATATCTCCCGGATGTGAGATTGTACAGGTTGATGGAATGACAGAAGGTGCTGCATGCACTACTTTGTTGGCAAAAGAGTTTATTGATAATAATGAACCTCTTGTTTTTGCCAACTCTGATCAATTTCTTGATTGGGACAGTAACGAATTCATGTATTCCATGGAAGCCGATGAGGTCGACGGAGGTATGCTAACCTTCACCGCTACTCATCCTAAGTGGAGTTTTGCTAAACTTAACGAAGAAGGTTTTGTTTCAGAGGTAGCAGAGAAGAAACCCATCAGCGATATAGCGACTGCGGGAATCTATTACTGGAAACATGGCTCAGATTATGTTAAATACGCAGAGCAGATGATTGAAAACGATGTAAGATTTAATAATGAATTTTATGTATGTCCAGTGTTTAATGAAGCTCTTGCTGCTGGCAAAAAGATTAAGACATTCCACTTTGATGGTATGTGGGGTATTGGAACACCCGAAGATTTAGACTACTTTAACAAGTTTCACGGAGCATAAATGGACTTAAAAGAACTGGAAATTGTAGAGACCTCTCAAAATTTATACGATTTTTTTAATGGCTTTATCCTGAGTGCGGATACAAAAGTATTCGGTAAGTTATTAGCTAGGACTCTTTTGGTAGACCAAGTAAAAGATTTACCCGGCGATATTGTCGAATGCGGAGTCTTTAAAGGCACCGGAATGCTCACTTTCTTGAAAATAAAGCGCTTTTTGTGCCCCAATAGTGGCAAGAAGGTGGTAGGATTTGACTTTTTTAACTCTGATAAGCTTGTTGAAAGTTTGTCTGGCATTGATAAAGAGGCAATGGGCACTCTATTTGATAAGAGAGGGTACAAACACGAAGATAACCAAGCACAATTATTTGGTGAGTTTGTTAAAAGTTGTGGTTTTGAAGACCATGAATTTGAATTAGTTGCTGGAGATATTACCAAAACAGCATATGAGTACGCAAAAGAACGCCCGGGCTTTAGAATATCACTATTATATATCGACTTAGACCTTGACATACCCACTTACGAGACCTTAAATGCTCTCTGGGATAGAGTAGTAAAGGGTGGAATTGTGGTATTTGATGAATATGCGTTCCATAAATGGTCAGAGTCTGCGGGTGTAGACAGGTTTTTCGCTGATAAAGATATACAACTCAAGACTTTGAATTATATATGCCCTACGGCTTATGTGGTGAAGAAGTGATTCTAATAGCTCACAGGGGAAATATCTCCGGACCCAATCCAGAAATGGAAAATAATCCACTTTATATTGACAAAGCCATCGAAGAAGGTTATAATGTAGAAATAGACATCCGCGGATCGTTTTATACTAAATTTTACCTCGGTCATGATCAACAACAATATATGATAACACCTAGCTGGCTCTTTGAGCGGGCATCTTATCTCTGGATCCATGCCAAAGATATTCAAGCTCTTCATTCACTAACCCAGCAGGCCTCAAACTTTAATGTATTCTGGCATCAAGATGATTTTTATACAATAACAACTAAGGGATTTATATGGACATACCCAGGCCACACACTCACTCCCGATTCAATATGCGTCATGCCCGAAAGATTTGAAGGGTTATACTCAAAGGATGAGCTAAGAAGCTGCAGCGGCGTCTGTACAGACTTTATAGAGAAATATAAATGAAACTTTCCTGGCAACAAATACCATCTACTATAATTTCCGAAATGCTATGCGAAGACTTTGATGGAGTAGTATTAGATACAGAACATGGGTGTTATGGCAACGAGGCATTATATAACTGTATCCAGATTATCACGGCAAAAAACAAAGTGTGTTTGGTTAGACTCACAGAAATCAACAAAACACTTGTTAGAATGTGTTTAGATGCCGGAGCATCCGGCTTAATCTTTTCAACCGTCGAGGATGCTGCACAAGCCGCTGAAATAAAAGAGTTATGTACCTATCCCAAATATGGTGGAAAACGCGGCCTAGGCCTTGTGAGACAAAATAAATGGGGATATTCGACGCTTGTTAATAAACCGCCGCTTATTATTGCCCAGATTGAGACGAAAAGAGCGGTTCACAATCTTGAAGAGATATATGCTCAAGGTTTAGATCACTATATGATCGGACCATATGACTTGTCTGCTAGCTTAGGTGTAACAGCAGAGTTTAGCAATCCTACATTTTTAGAGGCGATTGAAAAGATTAACAGTATAGTTACCGACCCCTCTAAGATGGCTGTTCATATACCAACCGATGTGAGTAAGCACATTGACAAATACTCTGAATATGGTATAATAGCTGTAGGTATGGATACCACAATTTTATTAGAGGGATATAAGGAGTTAAAATAAATGCTTAATTTTGAAAACATAGGTGACAAATTTGTCCAAGTTGTTCACACTAGTGAATGGGAACAATTACAAGAGAAATATAATCAATGCGATGACATATATGTTCTGGGCCATGGCGGAAACATGGCTGTTGCAGATCATGCTGCAGTTGATATGACGCGCTTGTCAAACGGAACCAAGAACGCAATTTGCCCTAGTTCTGGCGTTGTCGCGACATCTTACATTAATGACACTAGTTTTGAGCAGTGGATGGTAAATTGGTTAATCGCAAGAACCTCAACACGCACAGCACCACAAATGAAAAAATCATTGGTGCTTGGAATTTCCTCTTCTGGGAACTCGATAGATATTCTTAAAGCGCTTCAATGGGCCCAAGCTAATGGTATGCAAATAGCTATGCTAACTTCCAAAGATATACCTATGCAGATTGATGAATTGACCAAGGTTGTGCTTGGCGCTGACTATTACCATACGGCAGAAGTGCTAACTTTGTTACTTACTTACCAACTTACGCATGGCTCCGGCAATGTGTGTCCGCCAATTGGTAGCAATGATCCAGAAGGCTTAAAAAACCTTAACTGGAAAGGTGGGAAGATTCGTGAACACAGCTACCCAGATGAACAAATTAATGTTGGAATTGATTTCGATAAAGTTATTCATAAGTGCTCCAAGGGTTACTATGACGGGACAATATATGATGACCCAGTAGAAGGAGCCTATGAGGCTCTAGAAAAACTTTCTAAGCGATACACAGTTATTGTTTATACTTGTAAAGCCAAGCCTGACCGCGGCCTAGTTAGTGGTAAGACTGGTACTGAATTGGTCTGGGAGTGGTTGAAAGAGCAGAATATGGCACAGTTTGTTAGCAAAGTAACTGCCGAGAAACCAAGAGCAAGATTTTATATTGATGATAAAGCAATTCGTTTTACCGATTGGGAATCTGCGTTTGAGATGATTGAGGAAATTGATGGCTAACTGCTTAGTAACCGGTCATAAAGGATATATAGGCTCCAAGTTGTTTGCTAAGCTTAAGCAGCTTGGTCATAGTGTTTATGGAATTGATGTAAGGTCACAGGAGATTTCTGAAAAGCTAGATATTCGCTGGCATTTGTTTGATCATGAAAAAAACTTCAATCATCTTAATTTTAAACCAGAGTATATCTTTCATCTAGCCGCAAAACCAAGTGTGCAGTGGAGTGTAGAAAACCCTTCTGAATCGCTAAACCACAATGTTTTGGGTTCTTCAAGGGTATTAGAATATGCCAAGATAGTAGGAGCGAAGAGAGTAATATTTGCTAGTTCTGCCGCGGCCCAAATGCCTAGCAGCCCGTATGGCGCTCACAAGAGAATGACCGAAACAGAGTGCAAGGTTTATAGTTCCTTATACGATATAGATACGGTATCCCTGAGATACTTTAATGTATACTCGGAAGATCAAAAATACGGAGGTGCCTATTCAACTGTGATATCCGCATGGTTAGAAAAAATAAGAAACAATGCACCTTTACGATTAGATGGTGATGGCACACAAACAAGAGATTTTATACATGTTGATGATATCGTAAGTGCCAATATCCATTGTATGAATTATAGAAAAGATTTTAATGGTGAAGTTTATGATGTCGGAACCGGCCATGCTCATTCACTAATGGAAGTAAAAGGATATTTCGATAATATTTTTGATGTTATCTGGGATGTACAGCCTGAACGCACTGGAGATATCAAAAACTCAGTAGCGGACACTTCCAAATTAGACAGCTTGGGGTGGCGCGCCCAAGTAGATTTAAAAACAGGCCTACGGAGATGTGTTGCAAGTGTCACAGAATAATGAAATAATAGTTGGAGATTTAGTTAAGTGGTTTGAGACTTATACTGACATCAACATAGTAAGAGATTATGGTTCTGGAACAGTTTTAAAAAAGCAATCGGTATCAAACCCGTACGATCCCCAAGGCACTGTAAGATATAGAGTATTTTGTCACAAATTAGGTGACGCAAAATGGTTTGTTAAACCATACATTGAAAAACACGAAAAGGAGAATTAAATGGAACTTAACAATGCAGAAACACAAATGACCCTCAAATTAACTAACCAAGCCCTCGGTGCGGTTATGATGGCTCTACAGGAATCACTATTAAACGAGATTGACATTGTGCCAATTTTAAGAGGGTTTGAGTTAGTCAACACAGAAGAAGGGTTGATAGTTACCAATCCACCTACTATCCGAGTTTCTAGTGAACAAGAAATCACTGAACAAGATTTACTCAACATGGTAGAATAACATTGAAATGCCAAGATATTATTATCATTGTAATAATTGTCATGGAGATTTTCTTGCTTATCATTTAATGGATGAGCAGCAAAAAGATTGTACTCTGTGTGAATCAGTCGATATCTCAAAATTGTTAACCAAACCATTGTTTATTCAAAAGAAAAAGAATGAGTCATTAGGCAAATTAACAAAAAAGTATATTGAAAAAAACAGAGAAGTGTTAAAAGAATTAGAAAAAGAAGCTAAAAAAGATTATGACGGAACTTGAAATTATATTAACCTGTGTAACTACCCTTAGTATTCTACTGAGTGTCGCTGTATTCGCTTATGCAAGATCAGCTATCTCTAGGTTGCTATATGTGGCTGAAGAGTTAGGAGACCTTAAATTAATGGTGGACTCGTTTTCCGGACATGTTTCAGGTCTGTACGAGATGGAAATGTATTATGGAGATCAAACCTTACAGGGCTTGATAGATCACGCACAATCTTTTAATGAGCAACTTGAGACTTTTGAATTTATCTACTCTCTATCTGAGGTAGATGACACCGATGATACTGAAGAGGAAATAGGACAAATTGGAAACGAAGAACGAGCAGATCCCGGCCCCCAAGCCGAAGAGAATTAGAAGAAAAAGAAGCAAGAGTAAAAAGAATCATTATTTTACTCAAGTGCATGAAGACGCAATCATTCGATATACAAACACGAACTGTATTCGAGAAAGAACGCATTTATATGTTGAATTCATACAACCAGCGTTAGGTGAAATGGTTGACAAGATTGTGTTTACCTATAAGTTTACTAACTTACCTAATATCGATTACTTGCGAGATGAGTGCAAGATTTGGCTAATGACAATTCTGGATAAGTATAATCCAAGTAAAGGCTCTAAGGCCTTTTCGTATTTTAGTGTTATTACTAAAAACTGGTTTATTAATAAAGTTAAAAAACAACAGAAAAAACGCCAAAGAGAAGTCGATTATGATAACATTGCCAAACACTATGAAGAAGAGTTCTTGTCAACCGATGAATCTTATTTGACAGAAAGAGAACACGAAGAATTTTGGGCACACTTTTATTCTGAAATAAAATCGTGGGATGAAAACCAAATGAAAGATAACGATCTTAAAGTTTATAAAGCTATAAATATTCTGTTTGAATCCAAAGACGATATAGAAATTTTTAACAAAAAAGCTATTTATCTATACTTGCGTGAGATAACTGGTTTAAACACAAAGCAAATAGTTAACTCACTCAAGAAGTTTAAAAAGAAATATTATTCTTTTAAGACAGACTGGGAGAGTGGTAACTTATGAAAAAAGATGGCGATGTCGATACACTAATAGGCGAAGCATTAGATAATATTAGGGATGATCGCAAACTCGCAAGAGAATTTCTAAATGAAATTGCCAATCAAATTGCGGTGGATGCTGATAACAACCGCGGGCTAAGCCCAGTTGCGGCGAAACATATTGAAACTATGCAACGCTCTAATGAACAGCTTGTTAAAATTATTGGCCTTAAGTCTAAGAACCAAGAACAAAACTTTGAGCTTTCCGAAAGCGACAAAAACGAGATTTATGATATTCTGCAGAAGGATTCTAACTAATGCCTAATGATGGATTTAGTGTAAGCTCCTTACTTGATACTGATAACATTGGTGATTTCATTAACGATGGAATGGGCCTTGTTAAAAATGTATTGTCAGGATTCTTTGACTCAAATTCTTTTTCAGGTGTAGGTGAATATCCTGCGGTAGTAATTTCAAACCCAGTTTCCATATCTGATTCTGAATATGCCGCTCTTGGTTTTGAAAATTATGATGGTCAAGCCGACAAAACCTATAAAAAGTTTAAAGTGAGGATTATTAATAAAAGAAATAACCCACATGCTTTATTGGAAGATCCTTGTGATCTAAGCGTTGCCCAAGAGTTATGTCAGCAAAATGCTTTAATAGCCAGTCATACCACAATTGTAACTAATCGAAGTATGGGTATCGGAATTGGCGCACTTGTAAAAATACAATTAGATAAGTTACCAAATAAAACATACAATTTACAAACAGGCCGCATGACAGAATTGTTACAAAAAAATGAAACCGGCGCCGTAGTTTTAAGCAAACGCGCATGTGATTCAATGTCAACTATGTTTGAGTATGGAGAAGCTTACGAGCCACCACCAACAATTGGTATCGATTCTGACACTTTTTATTGGGCTCAAAAATATGATGAAGACCCAGCGGTACCCAGTAAAAGTCAACATGTTGCCATACTAAAAGGCCTTGCTGACACCGGTACCGGCTTTGATTTGTATGTAAAAACTTTTATTTATTTATCATGGAAACAGCTTGGATACTCAATTCGATTAAACTCTGGACATCGTAGCCAAGCATCTCAAACGAAATTATACAATGCGTGGATCGAAAGAGGTAAAACAGGCCTTCCGGCTCTTAAAACCCCGGGGTATCACGGTACTGGTATGGCTATAGACTTTAATTTTAATACCATGGGCAAAACATTACCTACTGGAGAATCTGGACTGATTGGTTCAACAGGTGTACATTCGGGCCAAACAGATGCTACAAACAAAATGATGTGGGAACAATCTGGAATTGTGCAACTGGCCAAAAATATGGGCTTAGAGTGGGGTGGCGATTTTAGAAGCTACTATGATCCAATACACATTCAATGGTTACCAACAGGCTGGACACACAGCGATGTTATTATGCATGCCAATAATCCAACTAAGGCATCAGTAGAGACAACCGCAGGTAGTGGAATTGGAAATGAATACGAAGGTAGCGCTGAAGCAAATATGCTTGAGGATCTTGAATCCGCCAATGAAACTTTCCCGGAAGAACTAATAGGTGCAGCTAATCTTGCCGGCGAAAGCGAGACTGAACCTAGCTGGTACGACAATGCGATTAACAATGCTGATGATCCTAATGATCTTAATCAAAATGGTGTTCCTGATTCTTCTGAAGATTATACCGAAGCAGATGATCAATTCTGGGAAGAACATCCCGATTACCCATATGCATATTAATAATAGCGAAATGCTAATAAAAATTTAAGTTTCATTTAAAAAAGCGGTATATTTATTGTACTAAGGTAAAAAAAGGTAAAAAAATGGGTGGTTTTAGAATTGATGAAATCTCAGCCTTCAAGAATCCCAACAAAGATGTTGAGACAACTGAAGACAGAATAAAAACAGGCAAAAATGTTAACTCTCTTCCTGTAGACTCAGGTTTGCTTCATTCAGGTACTCCTAGAAAACATCTGACATTTAGAGAAGCTCAGAATAATTCAGTCATACAACACTATGGCTCTTACATTGTGTTGGGTACGGATAGACCGAGCCACTTGGGCACCGGTATGGGTGCTTCTGGTTATTCAAATGCCGACGCAATCGACATGGTCGTCGGACGCGGCCAGACTTTAAAAAACAAAGCAGCAACATCAGATGAAGAAGATAAAGATGAAAATGGACTTCCTGACGGTTACATCGTCGGACCCATGTTCACGGGAGATGCCGCTCGCATCTATGTAAGTTCTAGGACAAACATAGATCAAAACTTCGGCTTAGCCTCAGTACCGCGAGATCCACACAGTGAGTCAAAAGATCACCCCCTATCAGGCATTGGAATAAAAGCAGATAATGTTAGGCTTATAGGCCGTAACAACATTAAAATTGTCACTGGAAGAAATCAAGGATTTAAAGGTGGAATGGAGCTTAACAGCTTAAATGGTAAGTCACCACAAGCAGGAACAATTTCTTTAATTGGAGGTAATTATACGGATTCGGAGGTTAAATTAGCTGGACTGTTCCAGCCTGATGGAGTCGTTCAATCAATTCCGTACTTACAACCAGGCATTAAAGGCGATAATTTAGTTATGTGTTTAGAGGCACTTTGGTCGTATTGTGACATGCTTGAAGGAGCAATCTACAACTTATGTTTAAACAACCTAGACTTAAAAATATTAGACTTTTTCGACCCCTTCATGAGTCCTATTCACAGTATAGGAGCAATTCTCAGCGCTGGTATGGATATTCCTTGGGGTATTGAAATGTTATACGAATCAAGATCTTGGAGTTTATCCCAAAAAGCAAAATTTCTAGAATATGGAGGAGATATGCACATTCGAAGTCAGAATGTGTATTTAACATAATTTATGGCAGAATCAAAATTTTTAAAATTCCAAGACATTGATCGCGATGGTCTGATAGATGTTTGCGATGATGATTTAAACACTCCAGAGTTTCCGTGTAAAGGCCCTTGTGTCCCGGATCCTTTTTCCGTCGTTCCTGAATGGAAAACCCTAACGATTGATGAGCCTTTTTTAAACACTAAAGTTTGTCATTTTCAAATTACCAAAGTTACCTCGTACGACTCTACTGCAGATGCCTCTCTTATTAACGCTAATCAAGACGGTTCTTTGGACGAAGAAATTGACTACTCATTAGAACAAAAGTTTGAGGAATTCGAACTTGAAGCAATTAATAATTTGTTAGATTTAGCGCCAATTGGTTCAAGATTAAACAACGAAGAAACCAGACAAATTATCAAGGATGCTATCGAATATAAAAAATATGATTTAGGTGTGGGCGCTCACTCAAGATTAAAATTGTTATACTCGGTACCGTTCGATGTTTTATACGATATAGCAGATGCCCCACCAGATACGGAGCCTGATGAAGAAGAAGAGCGCGGACCCGGCTGGGAAAAAATCACATATAAAGCTGACACTTTGATGACTAACTCTATTCGCGTTAGAAAGGCGTTAAACTTTTACTCGAAGCTTCTAAAAGTTTCAGTTGCGATCGGCGAGGGTAATGCATATTTCGTAAGCTCTGCCGGTACTCCTACCACAATATTTCAACTTGCAGATTATGGAGACCCAGCAATCTTCTCAAATTCAATATTGTCAAGGTTTATTAATGATTTAAAGAAATTCTTATATAGTAAAGGCAAGGCTCTGCCCGATGGTGGCCCCAATGGCGATCCTTTTGGCCCGATATTCAGAGAAAAAGTAACAAAAATACAATGTAGTTTCAAAGATAAAGAAATTAGAGTGGTCAGAGTGTGGACTAAAGAATGTGGGAACAAGCCAAGTGTTTATACTAAACGCTCAGGTTCTTTACGATGGCTCAGCAACAAAGCAGCGTGGAAAGATCAAACTGCTGTCCATTATTTTATAAATATGAAAAAGATGGCATCAACTTTAGGTGCGCGTGTACAAATTCCATGGCGCCAATTTGTTGAAAAACATACATTTCCACCAGTAAAAATTACGCACATACCAGTTGACCAGTCTTTAGACTCTTGCTTATATGGTCATCTAAGAGAAGAGATGAATGACTTTGGCCAAGATGTTTTAGATGAAATTTTTGGTTTGGGTGATCTGGTTGCTTATTTATACAATGATTCTCTTTGTAGATCCAAACTAGAAGAAGTTCTAAAAGACGATGAACAATTTAATAAAACTAATCCTGTTGACCCAGACAGCCCATTTGCAAAACGAGTTGCTAAGATCTTGGCACGGAATCAGAAGTACAAAAAACTGAAAGCAGACAATGATGTTGTTATGAGAGCCTGTGTAGCCGCGTTGGCCCCCCTTTCCGATAAAGCAGGTCTGGCGGCAACTGCAGTTTCTAGGGGTGATATTCCATACGGGGGCCCTTCGGATATTCCTGGCGGTGGCGGTAAAAATGGCTTGTTCAAAGAAGTCTTGGGTGATATGAAATTATGCGGCTTGTTGGACTTTATGTTTGAAGCAATTAGTTGTTTGTTGGGTGGTATGACACTTGCCGACGCGCTTCCCATCATCGTAAAAGGTGCCCTAGATGTCATGGGGATCGAAAACTTTGGAGAACTTTTTATTGGTTTACCTCCCGAGCAACAAGATAAAATGGATGCAATTGTACAAAAGAAGATTGCCGAGAAACGCGGCCGTAATGCAGTAAGACAGCCTCTCGGTACACAATCAGATCCAGATCCTCAAGATCCAAACGGTGGCTTTTTTAATAATGCTCTCCAATCAAATATACCCGCCGGCGCTGGACAAGGAAGTCTCTCGGCTAAGCAAGCCGCCGGCGCTTATCTTGGAATGAGTGGTAGCCCACTAATGTTTTACAGACCATGGGAATCAGAAGAGGCTATTAATGCAGAGCGCAGCGCTCAAAGCGCCGCAGAAAACGGCAATTACGAAACGGCTAGCCCCCCAACGAGCGCAGAAGTTGAGGCTCAAATGTCTGGTAGTGATAGAACTATTTTATCAGAACTTGATTCAAGTCGTCAATCTTCTTCATCAACTCCTCTTGGCGAGATAATGACAGCTTATATAGAAGCTATGATTGAAGTTTATTCTGACAATTTATTGGTGCTCGTTGATGAATTAAATAACTTCCCCGGAGCCCCTCTTCTGAGAGACCTAATGGCACTAACCGGATTGAAGTGCCCTCGACCTCCCCTGTTCACACCGGGTTTAGATACTTTCTTAAAATCATTAGACTTTGCATTCTGTAGAAAGGTTAAAGAAGTTGAAATTCCAAGTATCAAGGCTGCAGCCTTAGAGATAAAAATAGCTTGGAAAAACATGAAACTGGGAATGATGCGAGTAGCGCGCTTCTTAGTGGGTATGATTATTATGATTGTTGTCAATCAATTAATAGCAAAAGTATGCGAGATTTTATCAAAAGCAATCTGTAAAGCACTTGAAACTGGCGGCGACATGATAATGGGGTTACCGGGTGCCATAAGCGGCGCTGGTCCAAACTTAGAAGAAATCTTAAGAGAGAATATTTGCGGCCCTGATGTTGATCAGGGTACTCTTGAGAACAGTATAGTCGACTTAATGGCTACACTAGCCCTAGGGCCGGCCGCTTTTGCCGACAGAGACAAAACAATTCAATTCGCGAATGATCTTTCGTCAGCGGTAACCCGTCAAGAATTCTCAGACGCGCTCATGGGTAATCCATCACCAGAATTTTTAGAGTCTGTAGATCAGATGTTGGAGTATGTGCATGTCGACTTTAGAGATGCTTTACCGAATAAAAACTCTATTGCCGGGTTCGCAAAAAATATTGGTAATTTTATGCCCTTGGAATTCAGAGAAGTGATAAGTCAGTATTCGAACAATGCCCGCGGATTTGACGATGGATTTCCTGCTAATCCGTCTATCTGTTCTTCGCCAGAATCAATGAATAAATTTAAAGAACTTCGATGCGAACTGTTAGGTAGTAGAGTATCTCAGAAGCAATGTGAACAGCTCTTTTGTGATCTGAGAGATGACACATTAACAGACTTAGAAGATTTACAAGAAATCATGAACAAAGGTATCGGTGAATATGTAGCAGATAAAATACCAAATATTCTCTCAACTCCCGGTTGTGATGATGGATTGTTACCGTTCGAAACACCTGAAATGTTAAATGCCTCGATTTCTTTCCTCAATGGCGCTTTGGACTCTTTAGAGAATGAGTATTTAGATGATATGCTCGGATTCGGATTTACTTTACTCGGTGGCGGAGACAGAAACTTTGGATTCATCAACATGGTTCTAGCCGATACCAACGGTAATCCTCTTTCGAACCATCATAGAAAGGCTAGTAACAGAAAAGGATATGTTAACTTCGCGGCTAACATGGAGAATGGCGGTGAAGAAAGTAAAGGATTTTTTAGATGGTTACAAGGTAACGCAGATTTTGGCTCTCAAGAAGGGCAATATCCATATTATGTAGCTGAATGGATGAAAAGACAATTTTTAAATGCAGCTAATGTCACCGGCCCCTTCAAGCCTGGATTTAATCTTATTGAAGCCGGCGGCACAGATTTGCAGGACCATATGTCTTTCATCTCTACAAACACAGCCGTAGAGGGTAAAAAATATAATATAGATCTGGACGATTTGGGATATTCAAATCTATTTGGAAGACAGGGGATTAGTACTTTTACTGCACCGGACTTTGGCTATAACACCATATTCAATGGAGTAGATCGCGATGTAGCAGGAGACATAGCCGAAGGTGTGCTAGACCTTGCAGCCATAGCTGGCTTTGGTGTGCTTGGAGCCATGGGCAGTGATGCTGCAGCCGAAGCTTCTGATACGGGTTCGACTTTAAGGATTGAAAGGTTGCCGAGAAAAGGTGATCCATCTTCAAACCGCTCGGTAGGGCCAAATGTTGCAGCAGGAAGAAACGGCGCCGACATTGTTTTGAATTTTAAAGACAACGCTATGGGTAGTCGCGACGGTATCTTTAACGAAGACGCCGGCGGCGCAGGTACAAACGAGGGCGGCAATTCATGGTCTTATGGATTTGAAATGCAGTGTTACTATTCTGATATTGAACTCGTTCCGGGCACTTTTAATAGTGAATTGCGTAATCGACCAGACGACAATATAAGAGTACAAATTGTTGAAAAATTCAATTTTGCGTGTGATAGAAGATTTGCTAGCCCAATGTCCAAGCAGATGGCTGCTGAGGAAACAAAGTTACCACCTTTCGATTTTCCTAATTGGATTGAGAACATACCTATCGTTGGTTGGGCTCTAGAAAATTTAATAAAATTATTCATGCTCCCATTTTCTGCGTTAATGTCAGGTATACTAAACTTCACTAAGTATGCATTTTCAGAAAGGATTCTGAGAGCAAGAGCTTATGAATTCATAGCTGTTGATGATGGCTTAGACGCTTTTGCTATATCACCCGATGCAGATCCAAATAAAGAAAAATATTTAGATATTAATAACTTCCCACAATATGCAGCAAGTACGACTGAGGTAAAAGATTATAGCCCTCAAATTTATGCTTTAGCTGATTTATTAGGCGAACGCGCCACTCCTGATTTAAAAACTGAATACGATCAAATGATGACAAAGTTTTATAAAGAATTTTCTAAAATTATTGGCACCAATGACTCCGGTTGGCTGTATGGAGCCAGTTTTGACTTTATTGAAGAACAAAGTTATGATTATGGTGTAGATGAGGGCGGCACATTTGTATTGTATGAAGACGCAAATAGTGGAGAAGGGTACGACGAAGAAGACATGGTTTTCGGCATGAGTCGCGACCAGTTCCTAAATGGGGATAACGCGCGAGTTATCTATTTAGATCCAATGGCGTTCGGCGGAACTTTCGCCCGGCCACCTTTACATGTTAAAAAAGTTAAATATGACGGCTGGTGGGGTATGGTGCAAGCTTTCTTTCCAGATGACACAGCTTGTAAGCCTCATGGTAAAAACATGATTGACTTTGACGAAATTAAGAAAGTTGTTGAAAAACACTACCCGACAATCCCAGAAGATACAAGATTATTTGAAGACGCAGAGTGTGTTAGGCAAGTACCCTTTGACAGAATACTTCCACGAAGCGCTAAAATGGGTTTATATACCTTAGTGTTAGCCGCAATTAGGATCTACGCGAGTACACATATAATGAAATCAGTGGGTACTTTCTCAGCAATACAGCCTAAGTTCACGGATAATTTTAGCTCTATATTCTCAGCGTATATTATTGAAAGAATGGAAGAAGATTTCAAGGACGCCCAGCCTGCGTTCTGGGAAGCGCTTAATGTTTTTAAGGATGAGGAATTCTGGTACGGCTTTTTAGAACAATCCGTCGAATGTTATGACTTTTTAGTTAATGCTGGAGAATTAGATGCCCCAGTAGGTGGCGGGTATATTCAACGATCCGCGGATGCTATCAATAACTTGCAAACAAATTATGCATTTGCATATAAAACTAAAGATGTGAGAGGCTATACGGACGAAAACGATATCAAAAGAACCCAAGAAGTACCGGGCCTGTGGCAATCAAAGTTCACCGGTGATGCCGGCTTTTTTGAAACTTTAAAAGCTTTCCGCGAAAGAAAGAATTTCGAAGGCATTAAATCAGTCGAAGACGAAGCTAAATTAATTTTACAAGAGTTGGTGAACTACGAGCTTTCTAAAATGGGTATGAAATTTATTAAGAATATGCAGCAAAACGGATTTAACCCGCAGGTGTTTGATTTAGACTATTGGCTTTTTCAAAATAAATGTGTTGACAGCACAATCGCCCTGGTAGGTCCGGAACTTATAGATGTATCAGTTGGTCTCCCGTCGAAGAAAAATCCGGATCCATTTAGTACTGGCGCAACCTTACCTGGCCCATATTTCACCGCTGGTGGCCAATTCAGAGTCGCAGTAGACGCTAACCCTGCCGATGAATATGGGTACGCTGACGAGTACATAGGGTACTACCATGTGCATATAGATGAGCAAGGCGACGAAATTTATATGGCCGGCGCCACTCACAGTCCTGATGAACATGATGTATTAACACCTGTTGCTGACATCATGCAGGTCGCGTCAGTTGGAACGAATGTCAAAAGATGGAACGACCCGGGCTCTGAGGTAACAATGTCGGAGTTTCTTAAGGTAGAAGAAGTGACAGTACCGATTGGGAATGTCCCAGATTATAATTCGGGAGGATCTTACTCTGATTCAACCCCATTTAAAATTGAAAAGTATGTCTCTATTGATGGGTTAAGGAAGGTACCATCCGAAGCAGCGGTACAAATCAGAGCAGAGGACCCCGATGCAAGGATATCAGATATATGGGGAGGCACACTAAGATTGATTAAACGCGAAGATGGGATCGCAGTTGGTATCGAAGGTAATATGGGTGTTCGACATGGCCTTCGGTTCCTTTACAAAGGGAAAGAGATTACGAGTGTTGAAGTAGATGCTCTAGATTTCAAAACTTCACAATTCCAACCCGTACAAGCAAATAGCAAACTATTACATTGCTTGCTTCAACAGTTGAAACATGATCCAAAATACAAGTTACTTACAAGCTACATCTTCTCAATGAAGAAAATTACCTCGACATTGGCAATTTATAATGATATGGGCTTTTTAGCTTCGATTGGAGAGGTAACTCCCGGCAAGAAAGATGGAAAGAGACACTTACCTACAACTGATGCCGAGAACACCGATGGGTGGCTCAAAAAGAATAAAGCCAGTTCAAACGAGATATCTGATTGGAGCGACAGCTCTCCCTACAATGTTGTTCGAATGAAGCCGGGCTCACGGGTATTTATTAAATCCAAAATAGAGGAAAGAGAGATTACGATGACAGATGCATACAGAGAGGCGTATGGTATTCCACCTTATTATGATGATCCTATTAAAATTAAAAATAAATCATGGCTTGTTGATGAAAGTGGTATATACGGTAATGAAGGTTGGGAGCACCCCAAAGACCGCCCGGCGATCACTCCGTTTACTCTGAATTGGGATGAGTGGGACAGAGTTTTATTGAGGAACTCTAGAGCAAGAATCAAAAAACTATTCAGAGGGCATTATTATGCAGCAGACCGTCGACCGGGCGACAAGTCTGGTCATGCTGGTCAGAAAGCATCGAAAATTAAACTTAAGAATTTGAAAGCTAGAATTTTTCCCACCCCTGGAGCAGGTATGCTACCATGGTGGCAGAGAAGAAGACTTAAAGAAAACCCATATGATGCTGATGGGCAAATGTGTGATGGCCCAGATATATTGGGTTAATGGTGACAATAAAAATATAATGGGATATTTATTAAAGGTTGATTTATTATGACTACTTTAGGCGTTAAGCTACCAATAACTCGGGATACTGTTCACGGATTTGCTATGATCCAAGACATAAAAACCCTGATTCGACAGAACCTGAAAATGCTTGTATTAACAAACCCGGGCGAAAGAGTGATGATACCCGACTTTGGTGTCGGAATTAGAAGTTACTTATTTGAAAACTTTACGGATTCAATTTATGTTGATTTGTCCAATGCGATCAGAAAGCAAACACAAAAATATTTGCCGGTGATTGTTCTTAATGATATTAAATTCGATAGTGGTGGTGAAGAACGCAATACACTAGGCATTCAGATTGTCTATAGCATTCCCTCTTTAAACATTGAAGATTTACTAGAATTTACTACTTAATTGAAAGGAGCATAAATGGCTGATAATCAAAAGAAAATAATTCCTATTAATTATACAAATCGTGAATTTGATACGATTCGCGATGACTTAATGGAGATAGCAGAAAGACTCTACCCAGATTCTTTTCAAGATTTTAGTGAAGGATCCTTTGCATCTTTGATGATCGACGCGGTAGCTTATGTTGGGGACCAACTATCCTTTTATTTAGATTACAATGTAAACGAATCGTTTTTAGATACAGCATATCAGTTTAATAACATTTTAAGACATGGTCGCGTTTTAGGCTACAAATTCACAGGGCGCCCATCAACATATGGCGAAGCTGCTTTCTATGCAATGGTTCCGGCTAGCTCTACGGGCCTAGGCATGAATAAAGATTACTCCCCAATACTCAGGAGAGGTAGCCAATTTAAAAGCTCCGCAGGACTAAACTACACCTTAATGGACAATGTCAACTTTGCAGATTCTAGAAATCCTGTTGTTGTTGGCAGGACAAATGCCAATGGCTCACCGACACATTATGCGGTTAAAGCTTATGGTCGAGTTGTCTCGGGTATATTAGTAACCGAACAAGTAAATGTCGGAGCATTTCAAAAATTTGCTAAAGTGAATCTGTCAACTCCGAATGTTTCTGAAATTATTTCTGTTTTTGACACAAATGGTAATGAGTATTACGAAGTTGATTATTTGGCACAAGATATCATATACAGAGAGATTTCAAACACAAATTATAAAAGTGATAATGTTGCTTCAATTATAAAACCTTTTTTAATCTCTAGAAAATTTACAGCGGAAAGAAACGGATCCGTAGTATCCTTACAGTTTGGAAGTGGGCAAGAGAGTGCTAATGATTTAGTGGCAGATCCACAATCAGTTGCAATGAATGTATTTGGTAAAACATATACAACGGCGAAATCTTTTGATCCAACAAGATTATCAGAAAACCAAGCACTGGGAATAGTCCCAGAGAACACAACTCTAACAGTGGTAATGAGAACAACCAATCCTGGAAGCTCAAATATCGCTGCAAAACAACTTAATCAAGTTAGTAAAGTATTGTTAGACTTTGAAGATAAAACTATCTTAAGCGTATCCGCAATGTCTGATGTACGAAATTCAATTGAGGTTGAGAACGAAACACCAATTGTCGGAGATGTAACCAATCCTACCTCTGATGAAATAAAACAAAGAATTTACGACACTTTTCCAACACAGAACAGAGCCGTTACGCAAGCAGATTATGAAAATTTAGCCTATAGAATGCACTCTAAGTTTGGTTCAATAAAAAGATGCTCCGTACAAAGAGATCCAGACTCACAAAAACGCAATTTAAATATGTATGTTGTGTCCGAAGACTCTTTTGGAAATTTGGCCAAAACCAACTCGACTATTAAAAGAAATTTAAAAGTATGGCTAAATCAGTTTAGAATGATTAATGATACAATCGACATCCTAAATCCGTATATCATAAATCTTGGAATAGAGTTCAGTATTAAAACTGTTCCTGGTGCCGATAAAAAAGCGGTAATAGGAAATTGTGTCCGCGCCCTCGGAACAAAATTTAACAACAATTATTACATAGGTGAATCAGTTAAGATTAGCGATATTTATAGCACTTTAAAAAATGTAAGAGGTGTTTTAGATGTTTTAAAAGTTCGGTTAATGAACAAGACTGGAACAAACTATTCAAGTGCTACAATTAACATTGATAAAAATCTTTCTCCAGACGGAGATCAGCTTATCGTTCCAAAAAATGCAATTGTTGAATTTAAATACTCAAGCACGGACTTCACAGGAAAAGCTAAATAATGATCAGAATATATACAGCCTCGGCAGATAACACGATTGTCAACACTTTTGATAGCAGCTTAGAAAAAAGAAGCACTGGCTCTAACGCCGGCGAGGCAGACATCCTTGAGGTTTATTCTGTGTATGGTAGACAATCGACTTCTTCGCAAGAATTATCTAGAGTTCTAATTAAATTCCCAACAAGCCAAATTGTCAACGATAGAACCAACAATAGAATTCCTGCCAGCGGCAGCGTAAATTTTTATCTAAACCTTTATAATGCAGAAACCTCGAAGACTGTACCGAGAGACATGAAGCTTGTCATCAATCCGATGTTTAATGACTGGCAAGAAGGGGCAGGACTGGATTTAGAAGGCTATAGAGACCTGACAAGAGGTAACGAAGGCAGTAACTGGATGAAGAGAGCCAACACTCCGGGCGTGGCAGAAATAAGAGATTTTACATTCACTTCCGATACTAAAACAGAATACGGTGCAGGCTCTGGTGCTAACTATATAAAGCTTTATAATGGCACTACAAGATGGAATGTCTGGTTTAACGACGGTTCCGGTGACTCAGCGCCATCGGCAGACGGTACAGCGCAAGTGGTAGACATCAGCGCCGGCGGCACTGACACTGCTGCTGAGTACGCCGAAGCTTTTAGATCGGCGGTACATGGCCTCTCTGGATTCACCGCAACCATCGATGGCGCAGTAGTCACTGTAACTAATGTTGCCATAGGGCCCTCAACTCATGCAAGTATTGAAGGTACCATTTCACCAATAACAATTGAAATAACCCAAAAAGGCACTAATGAAACGCCGTGGAACTCAGTTTCGGGTGGTGGTGACTGGCTATCTAGCTCAGCAGATTATCGCGCCGAACAACTTTTTAGTTCGGGTCTTGAAGATCTCTCGGTCGATATTACTCCAATGGTTGAAAGATGGATTAAGGGCGCCGCCGGCGGAGGTATTGCAAATTATGGTATGGGGATCAAGTTAACTTCAAGTCAAGAAGCCAAAGGATTTAGTAAAAATGTTAAAGCGTCACAGGATCAGTCATCTCAAAATATTCCAGATGGTGCGACAACCTCGTACTATACAAAAAGATTTTTTGCAAGAGGTACCCAGTATTACTTTAAGAAACCCTCAATACAAGCCAAATGGGATTCATCACGCAGAGATCACCGCGGCCAGTTTTACATAAGCAGCTCGTTAGCTAAAACTGAAAATATAAATGATATTTATTTTTATAATTATGTTAGAGGTAGATTGAAGACTATTCCTTCTGGAGATTCTCTAAAGGTTAGTATTTATTCAAGCTCGGCCGGCACTCCAACTAGTACAAGATTGAGAATTAAAGATTCTAGTAATGCATATGCCGACTCGATTACTGCAACGCAAGTTGAAACAGGTGTTTATAAAGCCAGATTGCAAGTTGTAGAAGACTTGTCCATTTTACACGATGTATGGTCACTTGGAAGTATACAGGTCCACACCGGCTCAATTAAGACAGTTTCGATGAATACAGCTGTACACCCTCGCGAGCCCACTTATTATGTTAATATTACAAACTTGCAAAACAGCTATATGTCTGATCAGACTGCAAGATTTAATGTTTTTGTGAGAGAGAGAAACTGGAATCCAACAATTTACGATAAAGCAGTTGCAACTGCGCCCACAGTGACAATACCCACTGCGTCATATAGGGTTTTAAGAATTTTAGATAGCTACGAGGCTGTCGCCCATGATACAGGTTCTGGTCTTCTTGCAACTGGTCTATCATATGATGTCTCAGGCAATTATTTTGATTTTAACATGAAATT
>VMHT01150554.1_pt1 | contig 51281 bp, 66 predicted proteins | sample 4693611 | NCBI WGS metagenome assembly VMHT01 (sample SAMN12280063, study PRJNA550983) | marine metagenome | isolation source: seawater sampled from same location over 5 years 0.02-0.2 micron viral filtrate | place: USA: collected off the coast of southern California halfway between the port... ... | reverse complement strand
ATAGTAAAGTCTACCATCAACATACCAACGTCTGAATATATCATGTCCTTTTTCTTGAAACATGAGTAGTTGAAGAACTCTATCAAATTCTTCTCGTATTCTTTTTTTAACATTTGTGGAATGGTCTAATCCATCCAATACTAATGACACTGGTGTGTCAAATTCATTAGATGCGATTCCTTCACTAACAATATCTTCAATCGCACTATCACATTCTGGTTGTTGTGCAATATGTCGGTATCGTTTAATGAGGTCAAACTGGGTTTTATCTTTTCCTTCAATATCATACACTGAAGAAAAGAAACCGCCTGTTGCAATATCTTCTGCACCATCATCTGGAGTAGGGAGCGTGAAAGACGCCCCCTGCTCTTTTTTACGAGTGATGGTGAAACCGAAAAGTTCAGCCATAATAACTCCTATTTGTTTCTACTATTTAGTAGGATTATTAGAAGTTAACCGCTGATGCTTCAAAGTGTGTGTATCTCCAAGTTACTGTGAACTCTTCAATCGCATTAACAGTTTCATAACTTAGGTCAATCGCAGCTGTTGATTGTGGGAAACAACTTCTCAAGATATATGATTTAAGAACTGTATCATCTCTATCAAGTTGTTCAACCACTAAGTCAGCAGTATAGTCTGCAACATTTGTTAGTCCAGTATTTGTTGCAGTATCATTAATTGCGTTCAACCATCTTTCAATACCATTTCGCACCATGAAGTCTGTATCGTTAATTACAGTTGTATCCCATGTTGCAAATTCTCTGTCACCAGCGATATAGAGATTACGTCCTCTGAATGGAATTGATATTTCACCCAATTCTTGTCCAGGCAACTGAGCTGCTTTGATTAAGAAAGAAGATTTTCTAACATCAAGTCCAGTTGCAATAGCACCAGGCGTGTTGAAAGTTACTCTAAATTGGTTTGGTCTTGCACCACCACCGATTAGGTTTGCTTTAAATTCATCTATAGTAGCCATCTAATTACCCCCCAATCTCTGAAAATGCGACACCAGTTCTCACTGCGACAAAGTTAAGTTGGATGAAGTTGATAGACCTTGCTGGTTTGATGAAGATGTCTGCAACAAACTCGTTTCGGTCAATTACTTCTCCAGTATTGTTAGTTCCGTCAGCGACCACACTAAAATCTGTAATACCTCGTCTACCTTGAATATCCCTCAAGAAAGGTTCTACAAGATTTCTAAATTGTGCTCTTGTAAATTCATCATTGAATTCAAAGAGTTGAAATTTAGAGGCAGTTGCAATCGCTTTCTCTAGTAAGATAAACAATCGTCTTACGTTGATTCTGTCAAACGCACTTGGTTTTGCGAGTGCAGTCTTATCACCGAATAGGATTGTACCTTGGCCTGGGAAGGTAACAACTGGATTAATTCGTGCTGGATATAGAATATCTCTTTGTGCTTTATTTGGGTTAAACGCAAGTTTAACTGCACCACGAATTTGTCCTCTGTTAAAACCACCAGGCGAGAAAAATGGGTCTGCAACTTGGTCTGTATTTGCACAAAGACCAGCGATATCACCATTTAGTGGAACAAATCTGAATACGTCATTGAACTTGTCAAACATGAACTTATATCCACTGTCAAACACTGCATATGATGAACTTGCAAGTCCGTCAAAGAAACCCTTGATATTTGCAGCTTGTGCTGTAGAGTTTGCAATGTTCACAACGTCTGCTCGTCTTGGTGAGATAAAGACTACAACGTCTTTTCTCTTCTCTGCAAGGTCAATTAGATTTGTTGCGTGTTGAGTTCCATCTGCACCAGCAGGAGATGTACCACCCATGATAAGGTTTACATCAACTGTTTCTGCATCTGCAAACTCATTGTATGCACTATCCAGTTCACCAACTGTGACTGCGTAATCATCCGTTCCACCAGCAAGTGTGAAAGGAATTTCACCAGTAGTACCAGTTCCAACTGCATATGCATCACCAGAAGTTCCAGCTGTACCAGCTGCAATCTTTCCACCACCAGCACCAAGTACTGAACTATGGTCTAACCAATATACAAACTGTGATTGTTTAAAAATCACATCTGGGTAGTAGTTAGTTCCACCTTGTGCAGTTTTAGCACCAAATGCTTTTGATACAAATGAATATGTTTCCAGAACAGCGTTTGTTCTTTCACCAGCAGTATCTTTTCTAAAACCAGAGATAAGTCCAGTTGTATCAAATACTACAATGTGCATTTCATCGTCTGTGAAACCTTTACCAGTTGCATATGTTGATGTTCCAGGCGCACTATCAAATAAATCATAAAACGCCCAACGTCTACGAATAAACGTATTGTCTGGAATGACAGCTTTTACACCACCACCATTTGGGTTGTCTTTTAATCTGATTGTTAGGTCATGTGTTGCAATCGCAGTAATTTCGTATTCATTACCTTCATCACCAGCGATATGGGTGAAAAGTGCAGAATTAGAAGATGCATCAGCAGATGAGAAAGAAATTATATCCCCAACATTAAATGCAGTTCCAGCATCAACTTTAATTACTGTTGCACCTACAGCGTCTTCACCAACTGTTTGGTTAGATGAACCTAAGTTTTCCTCGTATGCAAGTGTACCTATACACATTGACACACCTAAACTATTTCCATGTGTTCCAGCAGTTCTTGCACCCCATTCTCCAGAGGATGCTTCACCGGCTGCATAATTGTCTTGATAATGAGTGTCGGACTTAATCAAAAGACCAGAACCACCACTCATAGCATTTAAGACAGCACTTTGTGCTCTTACAACCCTCAATGCGTTTCCGTATTGAAGAAAGTTAGAAGCAGTAAAGAATGTCTCAAAGTTACTTCCATTAGGTTTACCAAAGAGTCTGACTAGTTCTTCTTCTGAAGAAACTGCTGTAATCTCACCTACTGGCCCTTTTTCAAAGGCACCAGCAACTGCACCAATTGATGTTGATACAGCAGGAACTACATTAGTTAAGTCAACCTCTCTGACAAGAACCCCAGGCGATACTTGAAAAGGCATATTTTTTCTCCTTATTCTATGTCAAAGTTATTCATTCGGTTATATTTAGTAAATTTAAGTTTCCAAAACCGATTTTTATATGCACTAGAATCTATAAATAAGTGCATGAGTTTTTATAACAGATATAAGAAAACTATCAAAGAAGTTTCTAAAAGACATTACAATAAGAGAATTATCTGGGTAAATGAATACCTAGCTAACAAATCATGTGTTTGTTGTAATGAAAGTGAAACTATGTGTCTTAAATTTTACCCCCATGATAAACTAATTCGATATAAATCTAAGAGATTAGGACTAAATGAACAGTCCAGACAAGAAGTTGTCGAACTAATAGAAAACTCTAAGATAGTTTGTTCTAACTGTTTTATTAAATACCAAAATGATTTAATTGATATTATGTAGTATTTTGCGTTCTTCTAGTTTCTCTAATACTACTCTTTTTTGTTCGTCTGTGTAAATTATCCATTCCCTGATTTCGTCCTGAGTTCTAAAACATCCTATGCACATACCATCTTCTAGTGTGCATATTTTTAGACATGGACTACCAACTTGAGTCATAATCTCTTACTACTGGACTCCATCTTGTACCATATTCATCTATAACTGTTTCTCCAAGTGGGTCATCAATACCATTATCCATAAAACCAAATGGAGCCATATCTTGTTCTAATTGGTCTTGTTGTTCTAAGAACATTCTTTCTCGTATATCTACATTTGTAAGTTCTTTGAAATATGTCTGGTTTGTCATCCATGCAAATAATACACAACACATTGCAAGGTCATCTGTGTGTCCTTCTTCTGCTTGAAACGACTGACCATGTTTAACAAAAGTAGAAAATTCTTGGATTAATTGAATATCATTTATAATTAGTTTTTCTGTTTCTATAAGTTGTTTTAGATTAGAACACCCCAACATCTTTACTGCTTTAGTTGTTCTTACACCTAACTGTACTTTACCCCCAGAGAACCCAGAACCAAGTATCTGACCAGCACGACCTCTCATTGAAGCCATAACAAGATTATCATACTCTAAGTCATACTGCAATGCAGTCGCAACTTGTTCACCAATATCATTTACTTCAATCATTACATATGCGTTATTATATGCTTTTGCAACGTCATGAATTACGTTTGGAAATAGTAAAGGTTTAATTTCGTTATTACGATATTTCGCAACAATACGATAGGGAACTTCCGATACATCAAATATAAGAAATGCAGAATAGTCTTGTTCTGTTCCTCTTGCAACATCACACACAATAGTGTATGTTCTATTACTTTCTGGTTTCTTGTATAAGTCTAGACCAGCATTTGTTTGTATAGGTTCATCAAATACCATTGACTTAATTTTAGTTGGATGGATGAGAGTATTAATAGACCCTAAGAATTCACACTCAAATTCACGATTAAATTGTTCTTGTGATGTATTTGAAATTGTTTCTACTTTCCATTTTTCATCCCTGCCTGGAATCTCACTCCAGTGGACTTCTATTGGATTATAAGAGTTACGTCCATTCTCTGCATCAGACCACAATTTATAAAATAGATTCATTCCGTTTGGTGTTGATACTATCACAACCTTTGTATTTTTACCAGATGAAATTGTAGGATACACAGAACTAAAAAAGTCCTCTGCAACATTATGTGGAACAAACGCAAACTCATCCAAGAATATCATGTTGTAAGAACCACCACGAACTGCACTTGAAGATGTAGAAGATGCAACGATACGAGAACCATTCTCTAAATCGAGAGAACCTTTATTCCATGACATTACTCCTTGTTGCATCCACTTTGGTAGATTTTCATATGCAAGTTGTAATCGTGAAAGAATATCTCTTGCAGTTGCAGCTTTGTTTGCAAGTATCGCTACTCTCATCTGTTCGTTGAATAGGACATAATGTAAGATATAAGATATAATTGTGGTTGTCTTACCAGATTGTCTGGGAAGTTTACAGATAGTAAAACGATTATTATGTATCGTTCCTAGTATTTCTTTTTGGAATGGGTATACATCAAAAGGTACAAGACCCTCATCCAGAGATACAATCTTAATATATTTCTGACAAAAATACAGAGGGTCTTGCATACACTTTTGGTATTCAAGAATTTGGTCTTTTGTCCACTCTACCGAAACATTTGCTTTCTTTAGGAGTGGATTACCAAGGTAATGATTAATATCTGTCATTCAGATATTTATGAAGGTCTTTTATTGCTTTCATCATCTCTTGCTTTACGATTCTTGTAGTCACTCCTTGCAAGGATAAGTTTTACAAAATCTGCTTGATTAGATGGAATTGGGTCAGTAAAAGAACTGTCGTTCATTAACCTATCTGTCCACTCTCGTTGCATCCTCTTCCAACAGTTGTTTATTTTACCATCTACTGCATTTTGTATCCACTCATCAAGACCTTTGTTGTCTGTATCTGTATACAAGTCGTTAGATAGTATTTGTTGTTGTAAGTCTGTTAGTGTTACTGTTTTTGTGTGATTTGCCATTGTTACCTCCTTTAAGATATGTTATTTCGCATTGGCATATTAACCTAATAGGTATCCTTTAAACATAGTTCTGTTTGAGTCGTTATCAACATCTGTTTGAGCAGAACCACCATTTTGAAGAATTTGAACTTTAGCAGTATCTCCTGCTTCCATATCTGCAATCGCAGTTACTTGTGGACAAAAGTAATTATAGTCTCCACCATCTGTATTGAAGTGTTCTAACCATCTATATTCTCTATTTGATGTTAATATTTGTACGTTATAATAGGCAGCAGCAGTATCCACATTATCTAATCTTAACTGGACATATAAAAAATATTTACCATCAACAGGCGCAGTAAATACACTAGATGCAAAGTTACCTCCAACATCAAATACTTCTGTTCCAAATGCTACATCAACATTACTACCGCCTGCACTAATATCTGACTGTTTTGAACTAGGTGTAGCGTGAAAAAAACATTGCAGTGGTTTAGTAACTTGTCCATTCTCGTCAAAAGACATATGCGTTGTTGTACCTAGTGCAGAACCTTTACCAATAACTAAGTCATCAGCACTATCATCTAGCCCTATGTGAAAGTCCTGTGCATTACCATCAAATATAATCTTAGAATCTTCTGCACCAGCATCACCAATTGTAAGTGTTGGCGTTGTTCCACCTAATGTGACTCCACTATTAGCAACTAATGCATTACTTAATGTTATGTTACCAGAACCAGTTCTTGTTGATATTGTATCTACTTTTATTGTTGACATTATTTACTCTCCAACGCTTTGACTTTAGTTTCAAGTGCATCATTCTTTGCAGATAATTCTTGTATAGCTTTAACGCATAGAGCAACCATGTTTCCATATGCAAGTGCATCTGGTTTATTATCATCATCATATTGTACGAACTCTGTTAATCCAGCATCATGCACTTCCTCTGCAATTAATCCACCAAAAACAATATCACCATCATTATTACCTTTGTAGGTTACTGACCTTAGTTTTAGTAAATCAGCTAGTCCATGTGTCGCATCTTTAATAGTATTTTTATAACGTAAAGAAGATGTTGACCTTTCCATTCTACCATCACTTGCTACATTTATATTTGCACCAGAACCAGTGGTAGAACTGTAAACATTAGGAACTCTAAATCGTCCAGCATCATCTATAGACATACGTTCATTACCACTAGTATAGAATTTTAAGGTATGAGAACCCCCATTAGTCTGTATAGCAGACTCACCAGTTCCTGCTTTGAAGTAAAAACCATCATTTGTGGAACTATTATTTAAAAGTATAAAATGATTACCAGCACCTTCTACATGAAGTTTTTGACTAGGCGAAGCAGTTCCAATTCCCACGTTACCGCCTGCCGATATATCTATACGCATTGCTTCTATAACAGAACCACCATCATTACCTTTAAATATTAAATCTTTATCTGAAACTTCAGAACTTATTACAAAATCACTTGATACATTTCTTAATCTACCGATAGATGTGCCACCATCATTAAAGAAGAAATTACCTCCATCAGCATCAAAAACAATTTCACCTGCTACATCTAATGTTAAATCACCACTGGACAAATCTATCTCTGTTCCATCTATTGTTATGTTGTCTATTGATACACCACTATTAGCAACTAATGCATTACTTAATGTTATGTTACCAGAACCAGCAACTGTCTCAATAGTATCTACTTTTATTTTTGATGACATTTATCTTTTCCTATTATACCCATGATGGTTTTGTTGGGAATGTTTGAACCAACTGATGGTATTCATCAAACTCAACAGTAAATGTTTTTGGACAATCTCGTAGTTTTTGTCTATATTCTGAAACTTCTTTCTTTTTTTCATCACTTATTGGATAATCAGTTGTCATATATTTATCTGTTGCATCCAATAAAAGATTTCTGTTCTGACGATATGCCCATATGACATCTTCTACTTTAACATCTTTTTGTTTTTCTTTATCTGTTTCTGAAATACTTACTGTCATTATTCACTCCTAAAACGGATTTGCACCAAATACTGCGACAAACTCTATTGTTGGATATGACCCAGAACCACTACTTTCATTCTTATTAAATGTTACTCGTAGCACATTGTTACTTGGTTTACTAATTCCTATTGAACCATTCCCACCATATGACTCAGAAGTATTGACTGTGACGTATGTTGCGTTATGACCTACTTGAAAGTTTGCAAATTCACCATATGACAAGGGAGATTGGTCATGACTAAAACCACAAATAATATAAAGACCCCCATTTGTATCAACTGTAAAGTCATAATAACTATCTGTTCTACTCATACCACTTGCTCTGATTGCAGTAATAGGATGAGACATAATTTGTGTACCAGTGTCTGCTGTGTAACCAGAACCAGTAACGGAATTTTGAACTCTAAAAGAATCTACTGAACTAGCACCAATTCTAAATGAGTCATCTGTGTGTTTATAGTTAATAAAGCCTGCATATTCTCCAGCACCAGAAGTTGCATCTGAAAAATAAATAGCAGTCTCCGAACTATCAGTTGACCTAAGTGTCATACCAATATTGCCACTGTCTGCTATAGTAAGGTTGTCAGCATGCTGAGAACCTTCAGTGGTCGTTCCTATCATAACCCTATTGTTAGTTGCATCAACCTTTAAGGTATTAGTATCCACTGTAAGGTCACCAGTAATAGTTGTATTACCAGTTATTGCAGCTGTACCACCCATCGTTGTATTACCAGTAACACCAAGTGTTCCACCAACAGTTGCATTTGTTTGAACTGCAAGAGTATCACCAGACTCAATCTTGACTGTGTTTGCATCTGAACCAGATGTTTGTCCTGCTATTGTTGTGACTGTAATTTTACTCATGTCTATACCACCGAAAGTTCACCATTGATTGTAAGTGTTACTCCACTTGCAATTGTCAACGGCCCAGCTGCAAGTCCATTATTATTTGAATCAATTGCAACACTTGTGTTTAGTTCGTTTTCATGCACACGAATAATATCTCCAGCACCACCAGCACCTTCTCCAAGAAACTTACCACCACCTAGACCAGATGCACTCACTCTTTTAAGTGCAGATGCAGAGGTATCAAAAACAATAAGTGTATCACCACCAGCGGCTTTGTTTACGTCTGCGTTTGCGAGAGTTGTACTTGCACCTTGTATAGCTGCGTTTCCTAAAGTTGTTAATGTACTCATTTTATTTTCCCTTTAACATCTTTTGTAGTTCTGACGTAGACCCTACGAATAATGCGTTTGTTACATTCTTTGGTGCGTTACTTGGTACTTCTTTCAACTTCTGCATCTTCAATTGTAACTCACCTAGTTTTTCTGTGACATCTGCAACTTGTTTAATTAGATTACCAGCAACTTCATATGAACGTGGTGTTTCACTTTCTTTTGCAAGTTCAAGTATTCCATCTATTGCATCTTGTCCTCTTTCAACCAACTGATAGAAATTTCTACGTTGGTACTCATAATCATTATCTACCTCTTTTGGAACTTTGACCTCTGGTAAAGTTACATTTGAGGTTGATGTTTCAACAACATCAGTTATCCCTAATACATTATCAAGTACGTTTACGCTGGTTTCAGAGGCCATTTGACATTTTCCAAAACCCCATCCTTCAGTGTTGCGTCTTTACCATCTTTGTGTGCTGGTAAGTCACGAAGTGCTTGACGATAGGTTTTCATATTATCTGCCATGGTTACATCAGAATTAGCAGTCCAATCTGTTTCAGCGAGTTTTGCATCTCTCTGTCTACGAAGTTCTTTCATAGGTGCAGCTGCATCAATCGCTGTCATCTTGTCTGATACTTGTTTCCAAGTTACACCCCACTTTGAAGTGTCAGCAGATTCGATTGCAGTATTATCAGCAGTTGCTCCAGTAACCTTTCTGAACATTGACTTGAACTCTTCTTCAGTTTTAGGTTCTCCACGCAAGACCCACTCTGTAATTGACAGTTCATTTAATGCTTCTGAAACTGTTGCCATTTTAGTTTCTCCTATTTAATTCTTTTCTATATTTATAACTCTATTTTTATCCTATTGTATTGGTGCAACTTTAACAGACGAGAAGTTAGTTAGATTGAAAGTAGAACTTCCATGAACAAATGTTCCAGCTGACAAAGAAGACGCAACAAACCTAATTCTTGCTTGTGACGTATCTGTTACTTTAAACATAATTTGTGTGTTTGAACCATTACTATTACCAGTATCAGTATCACCAGAGGATGAAAAGCCTGCTAGTGTAAAGCTACTACCACCATCAACAGACGTTTCTATTTGCACTCCGATTGTACCATCTGCATTACTAGCAGCTTCAACTTGAGCACATAATTGAATAAGAAAATATCCAGTAGAAGGAAAAGTAAATACTCCACTGCTCTCTGTTAAACCATTTACATGAGATGCGTTAGTAGCAGATGTTTCATCTGGTCTTTCCCAACCAGTAATGGTTGCATTATTACTGAAGTTTGCACTTAATCTCCACAAATCAATGCTAGGTGAACCATCTGAAATTGTGTTGCTTCCAGCAGCGTTTTGTATAGTATTTACTTTAAGTGTTGATGCCATATTCTATTCCTTACCGATTATGATGGTTCTTTTGGAAAAGTTACAGATGATATATCAAGATGAGGAGAATCATCTAAACATTTTGGTGATGCTGTTTTTGTGATATCCCTCAGTGCTTGTCTATAGGTTTTCCACTCTGTTTTTTTACTATCAGATAATGGACTATCAGGCATTACAGTCCAATCTGATTGAAAAAGTAATCCATTTCTATAATCTCTTAATGCTAACATTTCTTTTGTCATAGTACTATCCTATTATCCATTTATCAACGAACCAGAAAAGTGTGTATATATTGCAGAGCCACTTCCATTGTAATAACTGTTTGCTGTATCTGCTGAATGAAAAACACACGCTTTTACAACGTCATTTGCATTTAAATTTTTTGTCAGACTAGTCCAAACTTGTCGTGAACCAGAAGTTCCAATACCAGTATTATCCTCTACACCCATAGAGTCTTTATTCATAGAACCAGTATTTGCACCAGTCCAAATTGTCATATATCTTACTCCACCATTATTGTGTGTGTAAGCACTTGCATAGAACTGATATGTTCCAGCTACTGGAGCAGTAAAAATATAAGTTGAAGTATTATAACAATTACCAATATTTGTTAATACATCAGGCAATACCATAGGAATTGTATAGTCATTGTGTGTTTGTTCACGCCAATTATTCTCGTCATTATATGCAAAAAATGCTGGTTTTAGTGGAGATGTGATTATTCCAGAAGTATTAATAGTCATTGCATCAGTACCACCATTTGTTTTAAAAGTAGTGGTGGTGTTAGATGCACCTTGTAGATTATTTACAAATAAAGTACTCATTGTGCAATCTCCATGAGGGTTATATTTGATGCTGTTCCAAAAGCATTGTCTGCTTGTCTTCTATTGATTGCTAAAGTTGAATTGCTTGGAATTGTACCTTGAACCTTATAAGTGGTTGCAGAAGTAGTTGAAGGATTATCTAAGTGTGTAAAACAAGGAGTGCAAGTTAATTCAGCGTTTAAGTTTCTAGTCGCTATTGTTCCAACATAAGTTCCAGATGCACCTTGAGCGATATTGGTACTTCCTCGTACTAGTCTAAAAATAGTATCTCCAGTTGAATTTGCACCAGTTCCACCAATGACAAAACTTACCAATATTTTACTTGTGCTAAACTTTGGAGTTATAGTTGCTGTAATTCCTGTGTCAGCATATGTACCTCCAGTTATTGAAATATTTGACTGTGTGTTAATTGTTTCTGAGACAGTTTGCAATATGCAACCAGCAGGCAACTTTACATTTGCGGCTGTGGTTGCACCTACGATATTATCTACTGTTAATGTTGAACCCATCTCTTATCCCCTATACAATCGTAAGATTTCCGTTGACTGTAAGGTTTACAGTTCCAGATGTGGATACAGTCAAAGGCCCAGCTGCAAGTGCATTATCACCAGATGCAATAGTCACACTAGTATTGAGTGTTGTTTCATGAACTCTGAAAATATCACCCTTCCCAGAAGAACTGTCACCTCTTGCACCATTTTCTCCTTGGAAAAATCCAACACCACCAGCACCTTGCACTAACTTACCAGCAGTAATTGTGGTATTTGCAATATCAGCAGCTGCGATTGTAGCGTCTTCAATAGAACGAGAAATTACTTTTCTGATTGCCATGTCTTATTCCTTTATGTTATTTATGCGTCTTCAGTATCCGTACCAGATGTTTCATCAAAATTCTTTGCATCTTCAAAGAAGGAAGATGTTTCATTAAATCCGAAGTTATCATCTGCATCTGCTGTGATGGGATTGGGTGTAACTGTGTACCTCTGTTCCCTTTTAGGTGCGTTGACAGGCATATCTGTGTATTGGTCAACTTGCACTTGTTTGATAACTTTCTGGTCAACAACTGGGCCGTATAGATAAAACTTTGCAGTAAATGTGAGAGTATATGTTATTACTCTTCTTTCGTTAAAGTCACCATCATACGAATCTTCATATGCAACATTATTTAGTACAATTGGAACATCTCTTGTTGTTCCCATTGCAGTATTGTCATTTAGTGTAATTGTATAATCTGGTTGGAAGAATGGAAGAATTTGTTCTACAATTTGCAATGCATCATCAGAACTTTTTGCCATCACCACTAGTTCAAAATCTAAGTTGTATGGTACAGGCATAAACTGTGATGAAATAGTTTTACCCTCTTCTGAATTATTTGTTTTTTTAATTTTTTGTATTGAGTTTAGTTTTCGTGAAGAGTCATATGAAATACCAGAAATCTCAAAACCAACTCTAGGTAAAGTCAACGCAACCTTTTTGTTTAGATTTGGGTCTTCTCGTAGTCTGGTTAAAAACTTTTGTTTAGGGCCGTATGCAAGAGGAACTTTCATACTTTGTATTACCCCACCAGAACTATTTTTTCTCACGATATTAATATTATTGAAAATAGTACCAAAGGCGACAACCACCTTTCGCATAGTTTCATGGTAAAATTGTTGTCCTAACATATTATATTATCCTATTATTGTCCTATATCACCAAACGGATTTGACTCCGTAAAATCAATGATATTATCATCTTGTGTTTCAAAGAAGTCGTTCATTGCATTTTCGTCAATTGTATCGACAACAAATGCCTCTTGTATTATATAGTCACCAGTTTCTAGGACTACATTGTCACCACCAGTTTCGTTCTCACCAATAAGAAGTCCAGAACCAGCCGCAGTTTCTAAGTCTATATTACCACCATCTTCAAGTTGTAAACCCTCGTTATATGTTGTAGAGGTTGCTTGTTCCATTGTAAATTGAAATGATAACATATCAAGCGAGTTGTCTGTTTCAATTGCATCAATCTCTGAGATACCAGTATCAAGGTCTTCACTTGAGTATTCAAAGGTTTTGCACTTGAGTTTAAATGCTGGTAGGTTGTGTACTTGATAGAATGGGTCATCATGGTCTACAAAAGTAATCTCAAATATCTTTTTTACTTTTGGAAAGTAAACCAAGTCACCTTCATTTGGTCTTGTCTTAACAATTAAATTAGAATCATGAGATACTAATTGTTCAAATCTTCTTCTTGCAACTACAAAGGTAACATCCTCGTTCATCTGTAAACCAAACTTAGACATGATTTCTTTTTCACCTTCATACCCTTCTACATTTTCAAAATACATTTCGATTAGATATGCGTCACCAAATTTAGAGAGTGTGTCCTCTCCAAATAGACTATCTTCTTTAACTAATGTTCTGGGAATATAAAATACATCTTGACCATATATCTTCAACTGCTCTATCATTAAATCTTCATAGAGAGTTTGTTCTGGTTTAGTTCCAGTGTCAAAATATACGTTTGTGGGCATCAAATTATCCTATCATATAGTTGGGTGGTAGTTCGTATGCGAGTTGTATTTGTTCCTCTAACTTTTCAATATCTTGTTGTGCTTCTTCAAATATTTTTGCACCATTTAGTGTGACACCACCTAACATTTGTACTCCTTCAAACTTTGAAAGGTTCGCACCCCATTGTCGTTTAATAAGTGCAGTTGTATATCTTTTTAAATATATGTCATTGAAAACATCTGTGTATGTCGCTGGGTCTAATTTACGATAACATTCAATTATAATAAAATCACCAGCAACAATATCATGACCCCAATCCATATCTATATACAATCTATTTTGATGTTGATTAAATCTTATTGGTTTTTCTCCAACAAGTATATGGTCTAGAAAATCTAAATGTCTCATAGTCATTTCATAGTGAATAACTGATTCACTACTAAAATCATATAAGTCATTTAGTCGTAACTGATAACGAACATCAAACATATTTAATGAATGTTTATCTGAAAAGTCAAAAATCTTAACAACTGCAAGAACTGAATCTGGAACTGGTATAAAGTTATTTCCTTCTTTCCAAGTTGCAGTGATACTATTATCTACTGTATCAGTTGCAGTTGCAGATGCATTAGTTTTTGCTCTGTCTATTTCTGCTTGTGTAATCTCATGTTTAAGATACATTCTCTCAATACCATCATAATGATATTGTGCAAAGTATTGTAGTGCGTCATCTATTCTATCATCTATTTGGTCATCATCAACATTTATTTCGATAACAGGCTTACCCAGGCTGCGAAGACAATGTTCTTTTAAAGCTGCTTTTGTATTTGGTGTTGCCATAATTTTTCCCTCTTATCTATTTATTATCCTAATGCCGTCGCCATCGCAATTGAAAAACCAGTAGTTGCACCAGCAGCAGTTTGAATACTTCCATCTCCAAACTGAATACCATTTGTTCCCACAACAACCTTACCAGAACCATTGGGTGTTATATTAATATCCCTATTAGAAGTAGATACAATACTATGAGTAACTACATCTAGGTTAGCTCCAAGTTGAGGAGAGCTATCATCTGATATATTTTGTATACCAGCACCAGCAAGTGAACTAACAGATGCAAATGCAAGTTGACCACTACCATCTGTTTTTAAAACTTGTCCAGCATTACCATCTGCTTGTGGGTGAGAAAGACCATCAATAATAACAGAACCAGAACCATTTGGTGTAATTGATATATTACCATTTGATGCAGATACTATTGAGTTGCCGTTAACATCCAAGTTTCCTCCAAGTTGGGGAGTTGAGTCTGCGGCTACACTTGCAATACCAGATGCAGAAACAACAAGGTCTATTGTTCCATCACTATCTTGATATGTTGCAGTTATATTTGTTTCAGTATTACTAGAGAACATTGCACCGACTGTATCTTGAATTACTTCAGATAAGTCAATGTTTGCAGTACCATCAAAACTAACACCATGAATTGTTCTTGCATTTTCTAGTGCAGTAGCAGTAGCAGCATTACCAGAAGTATCTTGGTTACCAGATGCATTAACCCCAGGCAAGTTTATATCAGCAGTACCATCAAATGATACCCCACCAATGTTTCTTGCACTTGCGAGTGCAGTCGTTGTATCTGCAACAACTCCACTTAAATTGTTTATAAAGGTATTTGTAACTCTACTATCAATTGCAGAGTTTACTCTTGCAGTTGTATGATAAAGATTACTAGAACCTTCTGATAAATCATCTGTATCAAACCCAGTTAGGTTTCTTGTACTGGTTGTTAATGCCCAACCCATGTTTGCGTGTGAAGAACATTGGTAATGTAAAACTTGTGGAGTAGAATCAGAAACAACAATTTGGGTGTATGCACCAGCACTGCCTGGCCCACTTGAACCATTTACAACTGTAACACCAGTAGAATATCCAGCTGCTTTTCCAGCATCAAGATAAAAAAGTAGTGGATGACCAGAGTTACTTGAATCACTTTGGTCAAAACGATATGTAATTCTTGGAATGAGTTTTAGGTAAGGAGAGAATACACCATTAATTTTATACTTGTTACTAGAACCAGTACCATGATATGGGTGTGCAGAAGTAGATGTTGCAACAGTAACTTTAAATGTTACAACATTAACATCAAAGTCTGTTGCATAATGATTTACAAGTGTTACTACAGAACTAGAACCATTACGAACATAAAACTTTTTATCAACAGTATTAAGTGCAACTTCCCCAGCGATTAAGTCTGACGTTGTAGGAATAGTTGCTTGCGTGTTACTGTGTTTTAGTTTTATTGATGTAGCCATTAGGCAATCTCCCTAGACAATCAATTAAAATGTTCCACCATCCACAGCAGTTGCAAATGCGAGTGTATCACTTGATGCAGTATAAGTCAAAATACCATCATTTGAACCACCACCATCTAATGCACTTAGTGTATTAGCGGAGTTTGCAACTAGGACAGAACCCTTTGCGATTGATGTTAAACCAGTACCACCATTTCCAACTGGTAATGCACCAGTTACTTTTGCAGTAAGGTCAATTGACCCTGCTAACATTGCATTTGTGATACCAGATGCTTTTACTCTTAATGCGTCTGAATTAATTTCTATTGAAGAGTTATCTACTGCAACATTAATTGTGTTACCAGATTTTGTAAGTGCAGAACCAGCGATAACTTGACCAGCACCAGAAAATTGTGTAAATGTTAGTGCAGTTGTTCCTACAGTAATTGCACCATCATTTGTAAGAACAAAACCATTATCTGCGTTTACTGTACCTTCTTCTGCAAAGAAAAATGCACCACCAGTAACTTCTGAGTCTGCATCAAAATCTGTTGCACGAGTCGGAGCACCACTTGCGTTTACTGTATAGATACCATTCTCCGAACCAGTTGACTGATTTTTGATAAGTATTCTATCGTTAGTTGCAAGAGTAACACCATCAACTGTAGAGTTATTTGCAAATGCAGATGATAGAGTTCCGTTTGCAGTTGTAGCAACTCTTACTGATTGTTTAACATCTAGTCCTTGAAGTTGTGCATCAACATAGTTTTTGTTAGCTGCATCAGTTCCACCAGTTGGTGTTGCAACACTTGTAACTCTTGCACTAGATACATCAACTGTTCCAGTACCATTTGGGTCTAATACTAAGTTACCATTTGTATTTGTTGTTGCAATAGTATTACCATTTACATTCAAATTGTCAACTGTTAATTCTGTAACACCAGCGATTGCAGTTGCACTTGCACCCAAAGAGATAGAAGTTGAACCGACTGTTACTGCACTGTTTGTAAGTTTTGCATTTGCAATTGACCCTGCTAACATTGCATTTTCTACTGAACCATTTGCAATTGTTAATGCACCAGAGTTTGATGCAGTTGCATCTCCAGATAAAGCTGAGAAAATATACTTTTTAATTCGTGTTAATTCTGATTTTCTATTTGTTCCACCAGCACCATTATCTACAATCATCAAGTCTGCGTCTACAAGGTCTTCACCAATATCTGTTCCACCATCTATTTCTAGTGCAGATAAAGCGAGGTTACCAGTTGCATCTGAAAGTGCGAGAGTACCAAAAGATAAAGTTCCAGAACCATTTGTTTTAAGAACTTCTCCAGAGTTACCATCAGACCCAGGCAGTGTTAGTGCAAGATTACCACTAAGAGAGTTTGGTGATTTTAATTGGACATGATGAGTACCATTGTTTGTACCCTCTTTTAATTCTATCGAACCACCAGTTGTTGCATTATTACCTACAATTAAGTCATCTACTGCTTTATTACCATCTACAGTTAATGCACTTGAAGCAGTCAAAGTACCTTGAACATGGTCTAACATATCAGAGAAAAACTTACCTCCGATAACATCAACATTTGAACCATCACCAATGAAAAGTCTATCACCTAAATTTGATTGAGTACCAGTACCAAAAGTTACTCCAAGTTCACCAGCAGCAAGTGATGATGGTGCTGAAGTACCAGTAGACCTTTTAATTTGAATTGTTGTTGCCATTTACTTATTCCTTAAAAATTACCACCATTGAAAACTAGTGTTCCAGAAGATGTGTCTAGTTGATTCCTTGCAACAAATTTTTGGTCACTTGCACGAAACTGTAATAGAGCTCCATCTGCAACACCAGTTGCATCAACGTCTGCGGCTACTAATATTCTATTTTCTGAAGAACCAGATGCACCTTGAGGGCCTTGTGGGCCAGGCACTGCAACTCTGGTTACAACTAATTCATTACCTTGAGATATCGAACCTTTTATTTGAGAAACGCTTGAGACACTTCCACTTATTGACATTTTTTTACCTCGTTACACTTGGATTGACTGTGACTTGACCTTCAACAACTCTTGTCTTTGTTCCACCAGATGCAGTTATAAGAACATCATAAACATAACGTCCAGCTTCTAAAGATGTTGTTTGGGAGTCAGTGAGTGAAATAGTAATTTCACCAGCAGATGCATTTGAAATACTCGCTGTAAAAGCGGTTGCAGAAGATGACAAAAATGATTTTCTAATTTGTGCAGCTACTGAATATCCAGATAGATTCACTGCATCCCCATTTGCGTCTGATACTGTAACTGTGGTAGTAAAAGTTGCACCTTGGTCTATAAATATATTTGATATACTTGACATTCACACAGTCTCCTTTTTAGTATTTATAAGGAAAGTGTGTTAGAGTTATCCGATTAGATATCCACTCCAGTAGTTACTACCAGCAGCAGTTACCGACCCAACATTATTTGCAGTACCTATAGTTTCAGAACTACCACTTCCTTGAAAAATAAAAAGTTCCAAATAATCAGATGCACTTAAATCAAATACACCACTAGCTTGTAATGCAAAAGTAATATTTATTTCTGTAGATTGATGATGACCATTTCTGAACACTGAACCATTTTTATACCATATTAAACCGATACCAGCACCAGCAATTATTGTAGACATAGTTACTAAAGCGTTCATATGATATTTTCCAGCTATCGGAGCAGTGAATTTATCACTTGCGAAATTACCACCTATATCATAATTTTCTGTATCCCAAGTTATTTTTGTTACTGTAGCACTAGCTATAGTTTGAGCACTACTTTTTGCAACATCAAACATAGGTCTTGCTGGAGTTAAAACTCTACCAGCATTATCAATTGTCATTGCAGTGGTTGAATTTGCGTGGTCTTGAATTGTTCCGACTTTTAATGTACTCATTACGCACTCCTCAATCCGTAAACTGCTATATGCGTTCCTTTTGCTTCACCAGAAGAGGGAGTTAAGAAACAAAACCCAGTATTAGTGTAAGGGTTTTGAGCCGTATTGAATCGAATAAAAAAGTCTTGCCTTTCGTATTCTGAACCAGCTTGTGAAAACCCTATCATTGAACCATATATTATAGGTGCATACACATCTGTTGCATCATTACTATAATATCTTTGCGTACTTGCTCCACCTAAAGTTGTATTTCCTATATTTATTATATTGAACTCTCCATGACACCCACCATTAGCCCCATTTGTTTCACCACCTATTGTAGTGAAAGCAACTCCCTTTGTTTGTCCACTAGCTTTGGTAACAGTGTTAGTGTCGGTATCACCATACCTGTTTATACTGTATCTATACTGTGATGCAGTTTGTTGAGTATTAGTTCCTGTCATAAAACGCAATTCTACGTTTTCTCCAGAATCACCAGCGTGTAAGTACCAACCGACTATTACTTTGTACGCAATATAATTAGAAGAAAATACATTTCTAAATTCAATAACACTCCCACTTGCTAATTGATTATGTGCTGTACTCATTTTTGCTTCTATAAGTTCGTAACCACCATGAACTATTCCGCCAGTTGGAGTTAAAGTACCAGGCATAGCTATATTACCAGAATTGTTTATGGTCATCGCAGTATTATTACCACCAGCATCTTTTATTGTACCAATCTGGGCGGTTGTTGTGATTAAAGTACTCATTGTGATACCTCTTGAACTGTTATTGAAGAACATAAAGAATAATCAGTGTTAACATACCTTCTATTAATTTCCATTGTTCCACTTCCACCCTCTCTACAAGCCATCACTTTATAAGTTGTTGCACTTGTTGTTGCTGGATTATCTAGGTGTGTAAAACTATACATATTCCCTTCATTAGATGCTCCATGTCTTACCATTGCAAAACCTCGTTTAATATCTGCACTTCCTTCTGTGTTATTAGGTATTCTAGTTGAATCCCTCATCAATCTTAACATACCAGCATCATTATATGATGCATATACATGACAAGTTATTAGTATTTTACTACTACTAAAAAAAGGTGTTATCGCAACAGACAAACCAGTAACATCTACATAAGAACCAGTATTAGTACCTTGTGCAGTTAATTTAGTAGATGATAATGTTTGTAAAACAGAACCAGCAGGCAACTTAACTTTTGTAGCTGCAGTTTGTCCTTGAATAGTGTCTACTGATAATGTACTCATATGATTGCTAACCTTCCAGTGGATGTGATGGTAAGAGTTGTTCCGTTACCGATTGTCAACGGGCCTGTAGTAGATGCGTTATTATTGGCTGCGATTGTTACGTTACCAGTTGTTGCGTTTAAGTTTACACGAAATAGATTATCTCTACCAGATGCGTTACCATTTATAGAACCATCTTTTGCAATATAGTAACCAGCACCCAACGCAACTGCATCAGCAATCTTTGCGGCTGTCACTGCGTCATCAGCGATTTGTGCAGTTGTAATAGCATTATTCGCAACGTCATCTGCAACAATTACATCAGCACCAATCTTTGCAGAATTCACTGCATTATCAGCAAGGTCTGCTGTTGCAATTGTTCCGTCTAGGATACCTTTTGTTGTAATCTTTGAAAGTGCCATCTATTGTTCTCCGAAACTATTTAGTCTACGTTTTTGGATGTTTATCTTTGACTACCTTGATAGTTTTTTTCCAACCATCAATACCATTGTGATATAAATCATCTAATTGGTCTACTATAGATGGATATTCTACTGCTCTATCTCTTTGATATTTTGCAGCTTCCCATTCTGCTTTTAAAGTAGCCATATGCTTAGTTCTTTTTGTTTCATCATCATAATCTGATTGTCCAAAACGAGAAACAATTTCTCTCCAAACTGAACTATGTGAATCTTGCCATGTTTTTAATTGTAAATATTTCATAAGATTTTCCTATGCCAATCGGCAACCTCCAAATGAACTATGTCCTCTATAATAATCTGATTGAATTACAGTAATAACTGCCATAGTATCATTAGCTGATAGAGGAATAATAATTTTACCATTTTGTATTTTGTCATCAGCTGTTTCGTCATAAGTAAAATAATTAGTGGAATTATATGTCATATTAACTTTTGTAGAATTTTTTAAAAAACCGAATCCATTAGAAGTATCTGAATCTGCTGTATATATACTATACCAAAATAAATAAACACCATTTGCTCTTGCAGTGTATTTGTAAGTTGATGTGTCAAAACGATTTCCAGTATCAAAATTATCACCACTTGAATCATTTGGAAACCAAACAATTGTACCAGCACCTGCTGATGCCCAAGAATCAGCATTTCCATGAGCACAAAACGCATCTGACCCTGCTACAGTTCCAGTTACAGTTCCAGTAAAAGCAAATGTATCTGCTAAATTTAAACTTTCTGATTGTATTTTAATTAAACTCATGATGTTGGCTCCGTAGGCCACTTGACTGTATCAAGTGTTTTGTATGTTTTTGTGATATCACGAAGTGCTTGTCTATATGTTTTCCAATCTGCATCATTTGAGAGAGTAACATCTCTATTCTGTGTCCAATCTGATTCTACAAGTAATGCATCTCTTTGTCTACGCAACATAGCTAATTCTTGTGCATCAGAAAAACCTCTAGATTCATATTCTTTTTGTTCTTCATCAGTTAGTTGAACTCTTTTTCCATCAACTAGTTTATATTCATTTGCCATTTTGTTATGTCCTTAATCCATACAGTCTAACATTCCCACCATGAATATTACCAGAGTGCATTAAAAAACTTAAACCATTTACAATATCAGCTCTATTAGCAACTAGTAATGAACCAGAGTTGACTGTTGAAACCATATTTGCAGATGTATTAGCATAAGCATTCATACCAGTCATAGTAAATGGTGCAATTGTACTGTTAATATTACTCATAAAAATATTAATACTTATACCTTCACCTTCTGCATTTCCAGAACCAGATGTTTGAAAAGCGATTTGACCAGTAGTATTATTATTTTCCCCACCAGATGAATATGCACCACCGATAATCTGTGACTCATTAGCATATATATTTCCAGTTTGTACACTACCACCTACCATAACTCTCATATACAAATATTTGTTATCAGAACTTGGTCTAAAGTAACCCTCTAAAAAATATGAGTCATACGTTGAATTAATATATGTACTACTAATGTCATATGATGTTACAGAACTAGCACCAACAGTAGAACCAAAAGATTGGTCTAGAAGAAGTTGCATACCACCAGCACCAGTTAATGATGCACCATCAATTGCTGGTAATGCACCAGTAAGTTTTGATGCAGACATTGAAGTAATTTTTGCATCTGTTACTGTTCCATCACTTGGTGTTCCAACTAAAAGAGGTTCACCCATTGCAATGATAAAATCAATACTATCTGAAGAAGTTAATGCACTTGAAAAAGTTAGAGTACTACCAGATACAGTGAATGAAGAACCAGGCTTCTGAATGACACCATTCAATGAAACTAAAAGTTGGTTTGCAGATGCTGGTACAAAGTTTGCACTATTTAATTGTAGTGTATAACTTGCAGTCGCAGATGCTGTCAGAGCATCTAGAACTGAATATCCACCTACTTCTGGTTGTGTTCCTATAAACGGCATTATCTATTTTCCTTTATCATATTTATTCTGCATCTTTGATTGTGTTACCATCAATCTTTTCCCACTCAAGAATATGTTGATAATCTGTATTATCTGGGTCTAATGGTATATATCTTATGATATTAGAGTCAACGTATGTAACTTCATAACTATTTACCTCGCCTGTGGTTATACTTTTATGTTTTGTTACTTTATCTATCATAACTTAACTCCTACAATTCAGCACTAAATGCAATTTTAGCACTTGTACTTTTTGTATATAAATATCCGGCGTTTCCACCAGTCATACCAGATAAACTTCCTTTAAATACTATGGCTGTCTTTTTAGTTGCTATGTCGAGAGCAATACTATTAAAGTTGGTATTTGAAGCATTAGATGTAAATCTGTAATAGTTTGAACCAGTTGCCATCTCTACTGTAGGAGTTGCTCTCATTTCTGGATGTAGTGGTATGGGAACAGAAAGTTGAGAAGAATTGTAAGCAGTACCAAGAGCTATTGGGCCATCATTTTCGCCCACTGTTACTTGTTGATAATATCGTTTACAAAGTTCAAGGTCTTCTGCAAATGAGAGGTGTTCAAATTCTGTAACTGATATTGGTTCTAACTGGACGCCTGTGATAAAAAAGGTTCTTGATGTACTGTCAAAGAATGATGTTCTACTTCCAGCATACCTATTTGCCTGTGTTACACTTCCCCAAGTATTATTAGAAAATGAACCACCAGAGTAAGTTGACCCAGCATGAATCCATATTTGGAATGTTAAACTTATTGCATTATCGTCATCCAAAGTGCCTGTCGTATCAGCAGGAAATACTAAAGACACTCTCGTCCAATCTGTTGTTACACTAAATGCTTGTGTTATATTTCTTGTATTGTCATGGTCGTATAGTTCAGCAACATATGTAGCACTAGCATTTCCTTTGACATAAAAACTTACTGCAAACGCTTTTGCATCAGATGTTCCTTTTGCAAACTTCTGTAAATTTTGTCCTTCAATAGACTGTCCTAAAATTGTTAGTTCGTCTGCAGCTATTGATGTATCTGCTGTAGTGCAATCTAGTTTTATACTATTAGCAAATCCACTAGGGCCAGAACTGTCTTGCGTCATAGTCAAACGTCCTGCTGTATTGCCTGTTGTTATCTTCCATCTGTCACAAGTAAAGTGACCACTAGATGCTCCAATGCCTGTTTCTGACGTTCCTCTCTGAGCTACATTCATAGCACCATTAATGATGACATTCCTATTAGGGCCTAAGTTTGGAACAACTTGATTTCCTATATCTTGTATTTTACTTAATGGCATATGTTTACTCCGAAGGTGCAGTAGGCCACTTAACTGTGTCAAGTGTCTTATATGTTTTAGTTATATCACGAAGTTCTTGACGATACTTCTTCCAATCTGCAAAATTAGAAACCGAACCACCCTCTTCTTTTTCTTTGATGACAACCCAATCTGATTCTGTAAGTTTTATATTTCTTAATTCTCTAAGAGATAACATTGCCTTGTCAGATTCAGACAACATATTCGATTTGTCTTTTTCTCTTTGTTTTTTTTCTTCCTCTGTATAATCCTCATATACACCCTTTGGGTTTTCTTTTGACCATACAAATTTTTTATCTTCTACCATTATTTAAATCCAAATATTTTAAATTGTGATGTCGTTTTGATATTACCAGATTCAGCATAAAATCTTATTCCAGCATCATTTGTAGCTGAGTCATAAGTACAACTTCCTTTTGTTTGGTTCATAGTACCACTTGCTTGACAATGAAAATCCATTTGCATATGTGTTTTTATACTTGTGTCCGTAGGATTAAATACCCATATTCGATATGATGCATGAGGATTGTTTGCAAGAATATCTCTTTTTATTGAAAATTTATCATCACCCCATGAACCAGTTTGGTCATGAGCATTAGAACCATTACTTTGAGAGTTCCTCATGGTTGCATAATAATAAAGTCCACTAGACCTTTGGTTATTGGAACTGTCTTGAAGTCTTATATTACACTCTGCTGTAGCATCTAGACTGACACTTGCAAGTACTAGATAAAACTTATAGGTTGACGTAAAACAACCATTGAAAGCTTGTGTTCCAGTTCCACCCCCAGATGCTTCTGCAACTTGTACCACATTTCCTACACTACCAGTTAATGCAGAACCATCAAGAGCAGGCATTGCACCAGTAAGTTTTGATGCAGCCATACCACCTATCTTTGCATCTGTAACTGCACTATTAAGAATCTTATCTGTAGAAATAGAATTTGCTGGTGGAGTTGTTGTAACTTGTGCGAAACTTTTATTAATGATATAGAAGTTTAAACCAGTGTCAGGCGCCTCTGACATGGTTAGAGTTGTACCAGCAGCGGTATATGCTGTGGTAGGTTCTTGTCTTACGTTACCCACAAATACCTCAAGGTCATTTGCAGATGCAACTGGGTTCGTTAATGTAAATACAGTCGTAGACCCATTTGGTGTAAACGACTGTTTTGGAAACGAACTTACAAATCCTTGAGTTGGTGTAGTTCCTAAAAACGGCATACCTTACTCCTATGTAATCTGCATTAAACCAAGAACTGCGTCAAGTGATGAAGCCGCACTTGCTTGAACTTTCAGTATGTCAGTTGCCTCTAAAACATATTTCTGACCAGCAAGAACTTCCAGTGTTGTATTTGCTGGTATTGTTACTTCATTGAGTAGTAGTCTTGTTGCACTACTGTCAGATGTATCAGTGAACTGAACACTTGCAGTTACAGAGTTATCTGTCTTATTTGTAATCGCAAGTCCTAAAATAATTGCAGTTGTCGCTGATGGACAAGTGTATAAAGTTGCAAATGCAGAATGATTGACTGAAGCGAGTGATGCGTTTTTAAATGTGTTTGCCATATTTCTATTATCCTAAAGCGATTGCTAATGCAGTTGCGTCATCAGCAGGGTCAAACGAAAGTTTCGCCTGTGTGATAGCACCATCTGCAACACTATTTAGTGTGTTTTGTTGTGATAATTGAGTCACTTGAATATTGTTTGTTCCACTAGGTGGTGCAGAAGTAAATGTGATTGTTGTTCCGTTCACTGTGTATGCATAACTTGAACCATATCTTTGATAAACATTATTAATAAAAACTATGAAGTTATCTTTATTACCAGCAGAAGGAACTCTTGTTAAGGTAAATGCAGTCGTAGACCCATCTCCATTGAATTCATCTGTGTGTGGTGATGCTTGTGCAGACACCATTGCAACACTTGAACGTCCTAAGAACACCACAAAGATTCTTGCACCATTCGCTGGTGCAGATGCAAAAGTTATTTGAGGAGTTCCAGTTGATAATGATATGTTAAATGCAAAGTCTGGTTCTTGTACAATACCATCCATAGATACAAGTAATTGACCAGCCTGTGCGACTGGAAAATCCAAAGTAAAAGTCGCAGTAGAACCATCACCAGTAATTAACTGTTTGTCATAATTTCCAAATGTGGGTTCTGTACCTATATATGATGACATTGTTTATCCTTTGATATATTTATTAAGTCTTATAAAGATGCATCGTGTTCTTTGATTTTATTTGCAATCCACTCATCTGTTGGTTTTGTAATTTTTGTATCTTCCCATACAAGAACATCATTTTCAAAACGATAATTAGCATCTGGATATTCTTTTTTGAGTATCATATCTGGTGATGCTTTCATATTATCTTTTGAAACTGGTTTTATTAAATCTTCCATTGAACCCATTATCCTATCCTCAAAAAAATAATTTTATTAGTACCATTTCTAACCCAATAATTACTACTTGTTCCATATTCTATGCAATACCATCTAACATAAATTGTAGAGGATGAACTTAATGTAAATGGTGGAATTTGACTATGAGATATATCGCTATAAGAATTTGATGCGTTTCCCCACTTAGGAACAACAGTATAGTGATATCCATACTGTTCACCCCCAGCTGAACTTCCCAAATATGTAAACGGATAATAAACTCCAGTAGAATTAGAATTACCATGATTTTCAAAAAAAGCGGCATAAAATTTAAGAAAAGGAATCCACGTTCCTGCTGCTAGTGTATGAGTATAGTCATAAGCTGTATTCACAGATTTGTTGGTATCATTACCATAATCGAATGTTGATGTTTCTAAAACCTTTAGTCCACCCACATTGAACTGTGTTCCTTGAACTGCACCAGTTGAGGTGATTGCTCCACTTGCAAGTGTTGATGAAAGAGTAGTTGCACCAGTAACACCTAATGTACCAGCGACTGCAATATTAGTATCTAGTTTTGCAGAAGTTACTCCATCATCAGCAATCTTTGCAGTTGTTACTCCATCATCAGCAATCTTTGCAGTTGTTACTGCGTTTGAAGCAAGTTTTGCGGCTGTAATTGAACTATCTGCAATGTCTGCTGTTGCAGATGTTGTTTCGTTATTTAAATATTCTGCTAAATTTTTTGCGTTACTAGCCATTATACGAAATACCTCGCCATTATCTGGGAATTATTTACTGGTGTAAATGTAAACGTCAGAGTTGCACCAGATATTCCATAGTCCGTTGTTGGTTTCATTGCAACACCATTATAAAAAACAAACACATCATTGACAGATGCACTGTTACTTAAAGTAAATGCAGTGGTAGAACCATTACCAGTAAAGTTATCTAGGAACATCGACACTGCTCGTCTTGCAGTTGTTCTGATACCAAGATGTTTCACTTCAATCTCTGCACTATTATCTGGTGCAGAAGTAAATGTTAGTACTCCAGTTGACGTATTGACTGAATAGTTTGTAGAGGACTTCTGTAAAATACCATCAACAAATACCATGATTTGTGTAGAGTTTGCTGGAACTTCTGTTAAAGTAAATGTAGTCGTAGAACCATTTCCAGTAAATGTGTCTGTGGTAAATGTTTTAAGAGTATTAGATAATTCATTTGTACTCACAGAACCAGCGGCTGGTTTCTGCATGAATGTTCCAATACCTCTATGAATTACATAGATACTATCACCACTTGCAGGCGTTCCAGTAAATGTGAGTTTAGTAGGTTTTGAACTTGAGTCATCTGCAATTGTATATGCAACATCAGGCTCTTGAACAACATTGTTTACCATCACCATTACATTTTGTGAAGCACCACCAGGCACTTCATTTGTAAGAGTAAAAACTGTTGCAGAACCATCTCCAGTAAAATCTTCCTTTATGAAAGCAGGACTGATTCTATTTTCAATCTGAGCACCAATGTATGACATATTACGATACCTCCATATTACGATACATCTTGTAGAACACCAGCGATTATATCACAAGTAGCAGCACTTGCATATGCATAAACTTTGTCATTAGCATTTAAAACTAATTTCTGTCCAGATATAATTTTAAGTGTTGAGTTTGCTGGTACTGATACGTCCTTAACGATATGATATGCTTTATGAATTACTTTTGTTCCTGCCGCTGTTGCATTTGAGGCACCAGAATTTTGTGCGTATGTGAATGTTGTTGTACTTGGTACAGATGCAACTTTGTAAATTCCATTCACAAATGCAGTTGTTGAACCAGTAACATGAACATACATTCCTACACTTAGTCCATGTGCAGAACCAGTTGTCACAGTTGCAACATCACTTGAAGATACAATACTTGTGACTGACCCTCCAATTGCACCATTGTCTTGAATAAATGTGGTCAATGTAATTCCAGATGTTCCTGTGTTAGCTGCATCTAATTCCACAAGAATTGAGTTAACACCAGTTCCAGATACTACTGAGTCATATACCAACTGTGGGCCTGTCGCATTATCTGTAGCACTACCAGTTGATTGGTAAAACTCTCCAGCAGTTACGATTGATGCAAAAGCGTTTTTAAAGTTATTTGCCATATTTGTTTCCTTATCCTAAAGCAGTTGCTAATGCGATTGAGAATCCTTCAGTAGAGATTGCACCTCCAACTGTAGGAAATGTCAAGTTCACAGAACCATTTGTTATATTACCACTAATTGTTGCGTTACCAGAAATAGTAACATTGTTTGGTAATCCAATAGTAAGTGTTTGTCCACTTGCAGACGTTTCAATTTCGTTTGTAGTTCCAGCGATAGTTAATGATTGTGTATCTAAATCAACTGCGAATGTTCCACTATCTCCAGCACCATCTAAATCTGATATATTAACAGCAGTATTTAGTAGTGTGACAGCCTCCACAACATCAGTTGCAGATGCAATAATACCAGACGCACCAGTAATACTCGTAATATCACCAACGTCTGTTGCGAGTTCATTAAACTCAACTCTAAACTGTTCGAAAGTATTACTAGCTGTTACGTTTCTATCTGCCATCTTTTTCTACCAATTTTACGAGTAAATTTTTAATCTCATGCATTTCTGATTTTAATATATTTATCTCTCTTGTTGCATCCCTTAATTCGTCTTTCTGTGCAAGTAAAACTTTTTTTCTTTGCACTGCAGCTAGATATGCGTTCTTATTTGTATTTATGACTGTCTTAGAGTGCATATCTTTTACTAAGTCTTGTTCACCTTCTATTTGTTTAAACTCTGTCATTACGTTGCAAGTGCGATTGCTCGCAAGTCCTTTATTAGTGGTGGTTCAGAACTATTAGTTCCTTGCATAACAATCTTAATCGAAAAGGCAATAAATTCATCTAGATTATTTGCAGTATATTGATGTTCTTTAAAGTCATCTTGAGAAAGTGATGCATTTACAACTGTGTCAGTAGTACCAGTAGTATTAAAGAACTGATATCCTATTTCATCAAAATCAGAAGAGTCATCTGAACGAAGTATTTTATACATGACTTTAATGTTAGCACTTGCAAATCGTCTTGCATCAAGAATAACTTTCAAACCACTAGCAGGAGTTTCTAGTGCTGACCTTCTAGTAATGTAAATTGCTTCATTACTATCACCAGATGGTTGGTCAGATGAAACATAATCACCTTGCAATGCAGTTGCACCCATATCAGTTGCACTATCAATTTTATTCAATCTATTTGAAAACGCAACTATTGATTTTCTATCTAAGTCAATGATTGGAGATAGATGTTCATTACTAGTTCTTAGAGTAACATCAACAAATAATGATTTTGAACCACTTAATTCATTTGTTTCATTAATAGGACTTGCAACCATTCTTGGTTTCTCAAAGAAAAAGTTCTCTCCCAAAGTAATTGGTTGTGCAAAAGAAGTACCTTGTAAATTAAATGATGTTTCAGACCCATTTGGTGAAGTTGCACTTGTACTTCTTACTGTAGAAGAAACTTCAGTCGTTGGAAATTGAACTACTGGGAGTAGTGTTTGACCACCATCTAACATTGCATTTTCAGTTGCTACGACTGCTGAACCACCTTGATTTGATGTTGCGTTTGCAGCTGTAGTTGTAGATACTGTATAACTATCTACCAATACGTTTGCAAGTGCAGTATGAGTTTTATTAATTTGGTCAAGAGGAATACCATTTAATTGATACAATTCTACAGTTGCACCATTACTATGAGTTGCTGCTGTTGTTCCGTCTGCACCTCTAGTGGTCGGACGTATAACTGTTGATGATTGAACAGTACCAACAATAATTTCATCATCTATTTTAATTGTAATATTTGTTCCACCAGTATCAGCAACAAATTCGGTATTTGCAGTTATAGTAATATCATTACTTGCACCAGTTCCAGTTCCAGTAATAGCTGCACTAAGTGTTGTAGTAATACCAGAGGATACACCACTTATTGTAACATTATTGTTTGTTGAATACATATGATGATTTGGATGTGTCATTTGTACAAAAGTTTGACCACTGATTGTTCTTACTGGGTCATTACTAAGTGTTTGATTTGGAACTACATCATTATTAAATGTAACTGTTCCAACTGCACCTCTTGTAAATAGTGCTTTGTAAATAGTAAATTTCAAATCTTCATATTCATATGCAGACCATGTTGAGTTATTTTGAGATTTAAACAATACACCTAAGTGTGGTTGTTTTGAAATCATTCTTGTTCCACCAATATCAAGTTCACCCATTCTAGAAATCCATGCAAAATATGTTTCGCATGGTGTATGTAAAACAAGAGCATAATCAGTTTCTTCTTTAATGTAAATTGGTGCATCAAATCTAAATGTAGTTGGTGTCGAAGCGTCATTTGATAAATTAATATTACTAATCTTTTTATCAAAATTACTAGTTCCACTAGTTGCGGCTGTATCAACTACGAGTTCTGTTTCTGAATTAATCGCAGTAACCTTTGCAACAAGAGCTGATGTATCGTAATTATTTGTATCTACTGCAACACCAGATGTTTGACTACCAAGACCTTGAATCGTAATCGTATCACCAACTTTAAGGTTGTGTGTTCCAGTTAAAAAGTCTGTTCCACTTCCAGTGACAGTTGTTCCCCCAGCGGACATTTTAACTAACCCTTTCATATAAGGACTTAAATATTTCCCAGCGAAAGGTAATTGTTTAATTGTTGGAAAACCATTTTTAACTTCTCGTATTTGACAGAGAACTGGAATATCTTTATCTTTTCTTTGGAAAAACGCATCAATCTTGGTGACCATTTCACCACCAACTCTACTTGACCTAAATGTTTGAGCGAGAGGGTCACTCCAACCACCCCAATCTGCTTCTTCATTATCTGACTCTTCTTCATTCTCATCTTCTCTTTGAGTAGAAATGAGGTCACTTCTAGTTGATTGTGATGAAGTACTACTTGATATAGTTCTATTTTCAGATACAGAAGAAACTTCAATTCTTCCATTTCTTGTTGCGATAATTTCTTCTTGTATAGTTCTTAAAATACCAGTAGATGAAAATGTCGCTTGTGCAAATGTAGCAGGCTCTGGTTGTGCAACATTAGTTGCTGATGATGTAAGTCTAAAAATTCTGTCACCAGTTTTAAATTTTGGATTACCAGCAACATTTGGGTCTGGAATAACAAATACTCCACTTACTTCTCCATTACCATCTGTAATGAGATTACCACCAACAGCACCTCCAGCTGGAGTTACAAACAGTGTTACATCTGTTTTGTCAAAGAATGGATACACTCTTGTATTTGGTTTTAAACCTTGTCCAGTAAATGTTATATTTTTTGTTCTCATAAATGGTATCATTGCAGTTGAACGCAATCTATCACCTATAGACTCTTTGTCAATCTGTGCGACAACTTCAGTATTAATACCAGTTCTATTTTGTTGTTGAGTAGTGGTTGTAGTTACTCTTGTAACTGTATCACGAAAAGTAGCTATAGTTCCAAAACCATTATTAGTACTTCTATTGGTTTGACTTACAATATCAGAAGTTGTAGAAGTACCAGACCACTGTGTTTGCCATGAATTCCAAACAGTTCCTAATGCGTTTCCAACTTGTGCAACTAATTGGTCAAAATTACCCTCTACATTTATAATAAGTGCTGGAAGTCTATTAACTTCAAACCACTCATCACCAGAGGGTGCAAGTGTACAAATACCATTCCAAGTAAATGTAAGAACTGGGTTTAGATTTTCAACTCTTGATGCATACTGTTGTTGAATAGAGACAACATCTGTATATGGTAATGTAATTACATCTCCAGTTTTTTGATAACCATCAGTAGTTCTTTGTGTATCTAAAGTATTCTCTTCTAGTAAACCTATACCTTTCATAAAAAACTTTGGACGTAACATTTTAAATTCATAGTCTATAGCATTTCTATAATCTTCATTTTGAACATCACCCACAGAGTGACCAGAAAAATTATCTACCACAAAACCAGATTTAAATCTGTCAAGTCCATTTTCATCTTGTATTTGAAATGACTTTGCATCTTTTTCCAAAAGATTAAGTGCAGTATAATATTCGATTTGACTCAATCTTCTTTCAATAGAACCAATGTCTTTCATGGTATATCTTTTATTTTTAGCTTTTACAAATGTGATATCATCAATATTCAAAACATATGGTGGTAGTGATATCTGTGCAAGTAACATCGCCTTTTCTAATTCTTTTGGAAGAGTTGGGTCTTCTGCTGGTTCACCTTTAACTAGTTGAAGAACACCTCTTTCTGTTAAGTAAAGTAAATCTTTTCTACCAAGAAAAAATTCAAAATCATATTGAAATGTTGAATTATCTTTTGGTGTAAGAATAGTAGACGCACCAGTTCCTTCAAATGCTCTTGAACTAAAATCAAAAGACTTTGAGGTAACTTGAATTGCACTAGTTCCAGTAATTGTTGGTGAAGAGTCCACAGTTGCGTCTGCAACTCTTGGTCTAAAATCAACTGTGTCTCTTAGGTCAAATTCACCAGATGGTTCTCTAACCTCTGGGTCAACTCTTGTTGCAGTATAAGTTGGAATATCTTTATAGTCAATACCAGAATATGAGTCAACTGTAAAGAAGGGGCCTGTACCATGTGCAAAATAATTTGCAACAACAACCAATTTTCCTACTGGTATTGGTTTTCCTGCTTTTCTAACAATTCTAGAAATATCGTAAAAATTATCTCTTTGTCCAGTATCTAAAGTAAATCTATCTGTGATGTTCTTAGAACCAGCAGTAAATGTTCCCAATGTTGCAAACGCAGAAGAGGATGCACCATTAATTCTTTCACCAGTAGTAAACTCTTTACCATTAATAATAATAAATGTAATTGGGTTAGTTGTGTTAATAATCTTTGCACTACATCCACTTGATGCACCAGTAATTGTTTCACCTTTTGTAAATGTACCAGACAAACCAGTGATTGTAAATTTAGGTAGTTCTGGATTTGTACTTGCATCTTCTGAGTCAAGAACTGCATATAGTTTATAGAAATCAGCACGACCAAGAGATATTTCTTTATGTTGAGATGCAGTACCATATTCAGCACCAGCACCAGAATTTGCATCTACAAGAACCAATTGACATGGTTGATTTGTTTTTGCCTTTTCTACTGCAACTGTTTTAGTCAAAGTCGCAATAACTTTTACCTTTGCACCATTACCTAAAACTTCTGCATTTGTAATTGTTAACTGATTTCCAGATACAACAAAAGTTTGAGCAGGAGTTGTTGCAGCTGTAAGACTTACAAGGTCACCAGCGACTGCTGTATTTGAACTACCACCGATTGCAGTACCAGCAGTTATAATTTGAATTATATAATCGGTATTTGAACTAGCTGCAAAAGTTTCGTTTGCACCCCCAGTTAGAACAATCTCTCCAGATGAGGTTGTTGTTACAACAAACTGTTTTCTAAATGTTACTGTTGTTTGTGCAGCTCCACTATTAGTATCAGTCTTTAGTGTTTTAATTGTTTTCTTTCGTAATTTACGAAGAAGAACATTCTTTTCTTGGTCGTTTAGTTTACTTCTTTTTCTTACCATTGGTACTGTAGTAACAGCAGTTGCAGAGTTACTTCCAAGAACTATTGCAGTATTACTTGTTATTGTGTTTACTTTAGCAGTTAAATCTGCACCACCAGCACCAGCACCAGACACAGTTACAATATCACCAACTTTTAAATCGAGAGTAAAGGTAGTGTTAAATCCAGTAACATTTGCATTTGAACCATTCATAGAAACATTACCACCAAGTGTAAGTGTATTACCTAAAACTAGGTCAGCAACAAAGTTTGGTGCAGAACTATTTGCGTCCATGAATACAGATTTTGCGTCTTCAAAACTTCTAGATGTGATAGATGCAACTGTAAGGTCGTTATTACTTCCGTCTTCTATAAATTGACTTGCATTATTAGAAACTGTTTGTGCAGTTGAAATAAGTTTTTCACCCACATTAAAACTACCAGCAACTGTAATCAAATCAATTAAATTATTTGTACCAGCATGAATAAATCCAGTCGCACCAGAATTTGCTCCAGTTACCTTTGCACCTTGTGTTACTCCTTGACTTCCACCAAAGTTTGCACTAAGTTGAATAGTTGTGAACATACGAATGTCAAAAAGATAAAGATTAAATTCAGCAGTTCTATCTGCATTACTTGTTAAATCGTCTAGTGCAGTATTACCAGATGAGTGTTCAAACCCACGAGCTCTTGCAAGTCCGATTTGAGAACCAGGCGTAGAAGAAGAGTTTGCAGTTGCTTTTTGAGCACTGTGTAATTGTAATTCTCTATGTGGTAGTGGAACTTCACCAGATATAAATGGTGATAGGTCTGGAGAACCAAACACGTTTGTAACTTTTGTAAAATTACCAACTTCTATATTTGTTATTGCAGAGTCAAACTCTTCAGCAGTTCTTGGTTTTTCTAAATCTAAGAAAGTAGGTGTTACAGTTTCAATCTCATAACCACGCACATATGCTTTGCCTGGGTCAATCTGTACAGATGCAAGTGCTTCAGATGGTGATGCACCAGTATCCGTTACTTGATTAGATGCATATACACCATCATTTGTACCATCGTCCAAAGACTCTTTGACATCAACATTAAATGTTTTTACAGAATAATTACCAGATTCATCAAAAGTTCTTCTTGCAAGATTTTCTTGAAAAATATTATAATCAGTTTTATTAATAAGTTTTTCTACAAGACCTTGATTAATTCTAAGAAGTTCAATAAAATTCTCATCAGCAGCAGAACCTAAATCTAGTTTATCAAGAGTTAATGATAGTTTAAGTCTATGAGCACCTTTTGCATTTACATTAGAAGAACCAGTTGCATTATCTAATAGTGATGTGTCTGACTCTGGTGTTATTAATTCTTCTGCAACAGTTAGACCTACACGATAAGATGGCGTATTACTATATTTGTCAAGAACAATTCTTTGTGCAGGCACACGAACAAATTGACCACGAACAAAATATATACCTTCTTCAATAGCAGCTGACGAACCAATATTTGTTGCACTTGAAGTCAACATAATTGCAGAATTATCACCAGCGGATTTTGCACTGATTACTTTATCAGCTGCAAGACTTTCTCCATTTACAAAAGTTGATGTAACATTAGCGGTTGATTCACCAGTAGTTGCAGTTGAAGATGCAGTAAGTGTTGCAGTTGATAGGTATTTTACAAAAAGTGTTGGTGAGTCGGTAGTGGTAGCATCTGCAACCCCTATAACTCTTGCAGTAATACCAGAAATACTACCAGTGATAATTGAACCAACATAAGATGAAAGATAATCGGCAATTGAAGCAGATTCAAAAGTTGATTGGAGTTTTACTGCATAGTATTGTGTAGTAAACGTAATCTGGCCTGGGATAATCATAGACCCTTCTTTAAAGAAATGTCTTCCATTCCTTTCAATCTGATTTTGCATGATTGATTGAAGTGTCGTTAATTCTCTTGCTTGAACAGCGAAGCCTGGTCTAAAGAGAACTCTATGAAAGTTATCCGATGGGTCAAAGTCATCATAATATGGTGATACGTTTAAATCAGTTTTTTGCATTGTTTAGAATTCCACTACTACTTTAATATCCTCTGTTTGGTCTGAGGCTCTTGATATCGCTCGTCTGTTTTCTACATAGATAATCTCACCAGTATCCCTTGAAAGTTCTGGAACTGCATATCCAGCTGCAAATACAACTCCGTTAGTTGTAGCAGATGTTCCAGTTGATGGAGTAAAAGCTGCACCAGAAGTTGCACCAGTTACAGCGTTTGCACCAGAAAATAAAGTTAGATTACCAGACGCATCCAATCCATATGTTGAATATACTTCTTGTACATAATATAATATTCTATTTGTTGCATCCCATTCCACAACTCTACCTTGAGCACCAGTAGATGCTTGAGTAATCTTTTCATCAGCTTGATATGTTCCAGAACCACCAGATGCCATTATTATTGCACTAGTAGTTCTTGCAGTTGAAAGTGACGCAGTTGAATTTGTTGCAGAGTCGGTTGGATTTTTAACAATACCAACTCGTCTAAAATCATTTACTTGCACTGCATCTGCATCAGTTGGTTCAAACTTTGTTTGTAACATTACAAAATGTCCACCCAATTCTTCTATGTCATCAGCACCATGACCACCAGCAGGGTCAATAATTGCTTTAATTGTACCGGCGGTTGCACTATTCCAAGAGGTTAATGTTCCTCCAGATATTAATGTTGATGCACTTGCATCTGTGTATATGTTTGTACCAGCAATATCGAAGTTTGCAAACGAATATCCAGTTCCTTCTGTTTGCATCTTTGATGTAGTATCCCCAAACACTTGTATTGAAGTACCAGATACAATTAACTTTGCAATAGCACCAGAACCATCACCTCTAAGTTTAGTGTAATATGTTCCGTTTGGATAACCAGAACCACCAGATGTCACCATGAATACAAACACACCTCTATTTGCAGCTGAGTTTGCATTTACTATAACAGGCATAAAGTCAGTTGTCAAGTAATTAACAACATCTGAAGTTGACATAGTGTACATATATTTTAAAAGATAATCACCAGAGAAAAAAGGTGCGTTTCCTGTGTTAGTGGGTTCAGTACCACCTATATTACCAGCACCAGTTTGTAAATGGTCACCATTATAAAGAACTTTATAAACATTATGCGTAGATGTTTTGAAATAAAAAGTTGAGTCATACAGATTTGTTGCACCACTTGAACTTGTAGTTTTTGTATTACTATAATTACCAGTACTTGTTCCACCAATATCATGTCTATACATATCAAATGCAGATGTCGCTGACCAATCTCTGCGAGGTATAACAAATGATTTAGAAGAGATTAGTTTTGCAGCTAACATATCATCCCAATAATATGACTCTGGTGCAACACTATCTACTGGTGTTGGAGGCGCACTATCTGAAGTTGCACCCTCTGAAGTCCAAGGTTGTGATTTACCTACGAACATATAGTATTTACTAGACGCAATGTCAGCAGAAAATGCATCTGCGTTTGATTGTCTAAATTTTTCTGTGATTATCGCTGCCATTATTTTTTCCTATAATCTTATTTATTATGCATCTTTAACTGTTAATGATTTCGCTTTTATTCTTTTATTGATTTCGTCTAATAGTTTGTCACCCACTGTTGTACCATCACATGATACATGACGAGTTTCACCATCAACATCCACAACAATATATTTAATTTTTGTATTGGGTTCTGTATAATATTTTGCGTTTTCTAATTTAGTTGTTTCACTTACCATTTTTATTTCCTTAAACTGGGTTTCTATATCCAAACAAACTCATATGTGTTCCAGCCATACAATTTCCAGATGCAGTGCTAATCACAAAACCAGTAAAAAAATCATCTGCTTGAGATGAGTCATATCTTCCATGAGCCAAGGTTCTTGTAAAACAATCATCAGATGGTTCGTATCCAACTAAATCTGATTGCATCCAAGGTCTGTAATTTGAACCTCTATCTGTGCTAGTTCCTCCCAACACTGGTGCATGATGATTCCATATATTTACTTCACCATGTATACCGCCTGCAAGATTAGAATATATTTGACTCCATAATCTGCAATGAGTATTGCCACTGGATGTAGTTCTATCTAAACTGGTTGAGTCAGAACGTAATCTATCTACTACCCAATGATAGTGTGATGCATTTGCATGAGTATTTGTAGAATACATCCACTGAAAACTAATTGCATTGTTATTGGTAGCAGCTGGAGAATAATATCCAATAACCAATTTGTAATAAAGATAATTTACAGAAAAACAATTTCTGAACTCAATATTACCAGTTGACTGATTAAGGTCACCAGCAGTCGCAGAAACTTTGTTTTCAATAAGTTCCCATCCTTGCATGGACTTTGCAATTTTAGGTTGTGTAATATTTGCATTTGTAATATTTGCAGTTACAACAGCATTATCAGCAAGTTTTGCATCTGTAACTGCATCAGCAGCAAGTTTTGCAGTAGTAACAGAACCATCTGCAATATCAGCGGCAACAACTGCATCATCAGGAATTTTTGCACCAGTTACAGCATCATTCGCTATCTTTGTAGTTGTTACAGAGTTACTTGCAAGAGCGTTTGCTCCTAATGTATCAATAGCCATTGATTACTCCTTATGCAATAGTACATCCAGTATTTGAAACTAGAGCCCAACCACCAGTTGTGTTATAAATTAACAATACACTATCACCAACATCATTGAATGTAATAGTTGAACCATTTGCAAAAGTTGCTGGGGTTAGAGTACCATCACCACCATCTGCAACCATTGTGATTATTTTAACTTGTCCGTTTACACCATTTGCAAGTGTTTGTGCTTGAGCACCAGTTGTTGTCAACTGTGTATGTAATGTATTCAGTGATACTGCACCAGCACCAGAAAGTGCTTGAACAGTTGCAATAGTTTTTGCACCACTCAACAATACGTTTGGAGTTGCTCTTGCAGAACCACCATCTAGAGGTAACATAAAGAAACCACTATCACTCGCAGAGTGTGGTTGACCCATTAGAGTTTGACCATGAGTATTGTTTTCGCAGTTTAATTTAACTGCACCTTGGTTATTTGAACCACCAGTTGAACGAATTGTAACATGACCAGTTCCCTTTGGAAGTAATGCGAGGTCAACATTTGTTTCACCAGATGCACCAATAATAGGTGCAGTTGATGTGGCTGCGACAGCAGAACCACCAGTAGCTGCGTTAGTGATTTCAATTTCGTTTACTGCACTTGTAGTTGTTTGAAAAATTACTTGTTCGTTACCATTTGCATCTGCAATAAAACCAGCGTCTGCAATCCTTGGTGTGGTTAGAACTGCTGATGTTAAAGTTTTATTTGTAAGAGTATCCGTAGATGTTCTTGCAACAAGTGTATCTGCACCAGAAGGAATTGTTACAGTTCCACCATTTGTAATAGATGCGATAGTTGGTGTTGTTAATGTTTTGTTAGTAAGAGTATCAGTCGTTGCTCTTCCTACAATAGTATCAGTTCCAGTTGGAAAAGTAAGATTGGATAGTGCAGAACCATTACCAAGTTTGGTATATATTTCTACAAAGTTGTCGTTAATCTTGTCTCCACCAGTTCTGAGGTCATCACCAGTACCATCATTTGCTGAAGAACCAAGACCAAGTGCTTGATATGCCATGTTAGTTATCTCCTATTAGATTCTTTCATTTATTTATGTAGGTTACGCACCTATATCAAAAGTTTTATTAGTATTATCAAATTTAAAGTTCAATGAACTGAATCTCTCTAATACCAGTGGATTATGTGAAGCATCAAACTTATTTATACTACTGTCAAATGATGTTGTTGTATCACTTAAATCTACATTGTACTGTCCAGAAGTATCCCTTGGAACTGATATACCACCAGCACCATCAAACTTAACAGACGAACTATCAAACTTTAATGATGTGCTACTAAAGTTTGTAGTCAGAACAGACTCGTCAAATGTTTCTGTACTACTATCAAATGTAATAAAGTTGTTGTCAAATGCGTTTGCTCTTGCAGTTCCAGAGATTTGTATCTCCCCAGGCGGTGGAACATTTATTTTAGTTTTAAATGCTTCTAGAGGTATGTTACCATTACTATCTGAAACTTCATTTATACGAAAATTTGCAAATTGTCCTATAGTAAATGATTGGTCATTGATACCATCTAAACTCTGTGTTCTTATCAAACTTGGATAATTTGGTATTGATTCTGTCGTAGTTCCACCAATACCAAATGCATACTTTGGTAAAGAGTCTAACGTGTGTCCATGACTTTTATCTGTTGTTCTTGCAGAACCAACAAATATAGTGTTTATTCTTTCTAATGTCAAATCACGATTAGTATTTGGAAAACTTGTTAAATTATCTGAACCAACTTGTGGTGAGGCCTTGAGTGCAGTACTATCATCAAGTGTTCCAAGTCTACGACCAAATACAGTTGTGAATATACCTTTTAGTTCGGATGCAAGTTCTGGTGTAAATGACTCTACAGTTTGTGGAGTTATCCTTGCATTTGCACGACCCACAACATCAACTTGTCCAAAGACTGCCCAACCAGCAGGATGAACTGTAGACTTAATTGAGTCTCTCCAAGTATTAATAGACTCACCTACACGAACAACATAGGAATAGTCTTGATAATAAAAACTATCTTGAATTCTTGTATTAACCTCTGATACTTGACCATCAGAGGTAATAAAGTTACCATCTGTAATTGCAATCTGACCTACTTGTGCAGTTCCAGATGCTGTTGATATATTTGCAATTGTTCCAGATTTAGAACCACCAACTGCAATTGTATTATTCTTTTCAAGATTTGCAGTTGTATTAATAGAAATTAATTGCCTTGAAGAATCAAACGCAGTAACACTACCACTCAATGTTTCCTCTGTCAAAAGTAAACCAGTTCCAGTTGCAGTTTCTAAATCTATATCACCAGAATTATCCTCTAAAGATATTCCTTCTGGTATAGTAAGTGTATCACCAACAACAAAAGTTCCAGTAATATCTTTTATGATTGCGTGTCTAAAAGGTATTATAGTTGGTACAGAAGTATAATCAATACCTTGATTAGTAACTCCAAAAGACTCAACACCACCTATTCCAGAATTAGAAGCTGCAAGTAATTTTGCACCACTACCATTTGCAGTTGTAATACCAGTTACCACTGGAAGTTTTGAATAACCAGCACCTTTTGCAACCATCCTTACATCTGTAATTTCACCAGCTTCGGATGCAACACTAAGATTTGCAAATGTACCTGTTTCCATAACAATCTTTACACCCTCATAAGTATCTGAATAAAATGCTTGACTTGTAGGTTCAAGTGTGATATGGTCATCTTCTTCCATACCATATTCTGTAATACTTCCACTTTCTGGTGCGACACCACCACCAACAACAGAGACTTGAGCAGCTGCACCAGTTCCATCTGTATTTGAATTATCTAAAGTTAGGTTATCTCCAACTTTATAATTTTGTCCAGCATCATCAATAACAATTTCATCAACTATACCCCTTGATACAGTCTGGACTTTTGCAGTCGCTGTTTCACTACCAGTTGTAGAAAGATTAACAGTCTGGTCAGCAGTATAGTACGCACCATTATTAGAAACAGATAAACCAGTTAAAATACCATATGTTAGAAATGAAACTGTTTGGTCAGATACAGTAGAAACTCCAACTACAGTTTCTCCTTCTTGAAACGTACCAGTTATAGTTGATGGGTCTAATTCTATTTCTAGAACATCTTTATTTGCTTCTCTAAATGAAACAGAAGAAACTATGATTGCAGTTGCACTAGATGTTTGACCAGTTATTGTTTGACCTATTAATTCAGATGTGCTACCATTAACTGGTTGTGCTCTCATTATATTTTTAACAGTCCATTTACCATCGGACACACGCAACATTTGGTCTGTTGGATATTCAATAACAGCCTCTTCATTTAGAAGTAATCTAAAAAATAATTCATGTCCTTTCTTTGTTCCTTTAGAAATATAGAGGTCACGAATATTTTTAATAAGTTTTCTTTTGTCAACTCCGTCTGCAAGATTATCTACAACCCCCTCTAGAAATGCATCTCTAAAATTATCTAGAAATTGAAATATAGTTGAGTCAACATTTGTATGATTAAGAAGTTGTTGAATAGATGAAACTGGGTTTGGTCTATATGTTAGAATAGTACCAGAAGAATTGGAGATATTACCAGAAACATTTTCTCCTAATATAAACTGATTTTGAGATGTTACAAATAATCTTTTATTATTGTCTACGTCATCAACAAGAATAGTTGCAGTCGCACCAGAGGTTTGTCCAGTTAAGATTTCTCCCACAGTAAACTTAGACTCTGAGTCTTCAAGAACTATTTGGTCATCATTTTCATCTAAAAGAAAATTTACTGACTGAGTTTCTTGTCTAACATAGTTATTAGTTTCACTGAAAGTGATTTCTGCACTTTCCATGAATTGATAATACGCTTTTACAAATTGTGAAAATAGTGGATGGTCTGCTTGAATAAATTCAGGCAGTTGTGTCTGTATGTGTGTAGAAACTTTATTGTTTAGTACATTACCACCATCTAACATTTTTAATATCCACTAGAGCTACTTGATGAACTTGAACTTGAAGAACTAGAACTTGTTGAACTGGTTGATGTGGATGATGATGTAGAACTTGCACCAGTATAAGCACTTGCAGTTGTCACACCAACACCAGCACTTGCACTTCCAGTTGCAAGTGTATCTACGTTTGCAGATACAGATAAATTGGTTGTGTCTATTTCTAAAACTTGATTTCTAACTGCAATGACATCATTTGATTCTGGAGTGACAATTAATCTAATTTGAGTTGAGGCTGCACCATCAACATTTGATATAGACTCAATATTTAAAGAGGTAAGAACTATTTCACCAGTTGTGTAATCAATTGTTCCTGCTGTATTATTCTTATATGTTTTAGTTGTACCATCAGAAATATAATACATTCTTGCATTTCCGTCACCATCATCATTTAAAAACATTTCGTTATTGTCACCAACGATAAAGAAACCAGTTGACTCTAATATACCACCAAGTTCTTTATTGTGACCAGCGTGTGGATTATGTAATGCGTTATTAAATGGAATTATATATTTTGTTGCAGTAAGTAATGTTGGGGTAAAATCTTTACTTAACTTTACAGTTGTAATGTTGGATGTAATTGCATTATCAGTATTGTCGATAAGTTTTGTAAACTGGGAGTGTCTAAACGCACCATCAAATTGAGATAAAGAATTAGTATTAAAATTACTAATTGTGGTGTTAACATTCGATACGAGTGTTTCTTTTGTCTTTGTAGTGTTTTTAGAGTTATATGTAAATGTTACATTCAATCTAAGTTTAGTATACTGTGGGTCAACAATTACTGGAGTAATAGATGCGATTGTATAAGTGTTTTTTAAATCGGATACAATTTGATTTTTTGCAGATGCAGTAATCGTTCCAGATGTTGGTACTATAGATATGTAAACTCGGCCGTATACTGGAACGTCATTATCTTCACCACCATATACTTGAACTGATTTTGTATTTGCATACACTTTAGGTACAATAGTTTTGAAGTCGTTTATTGTAACTGCACGACCTTGAGCAGCAAAGTCTAATGGTGCATTGAATTTAATTGACTCAATACTTTCTGGTTCTGCTCCACCAGATGCATTTGAAACTGTTGCAGTTGTAATATCAGTTATAGTTGATATAGTTGCAGTAGTTGAAAAAGCATTTGCACCATTTGCTTTAGCTTTGTTTGTAATAACATATCTCATTCTAACAACATTACCATCAGATAATGCTTTACCTATAACACCATCACCAAAATAGATTTCAAACTTACCATCCACACTTTCTTGTAAAAAATAAACATTAGATGTTGAGTTGGTTTGTGTAGTATCTGTTGCAAGTGTAAATGTTGTAGAGTCTGTTGATGATGTAGTATCAAATACATCTACTGTAAGTGTCGTGGTGTCTGCACGATTATCATTTAGTATAAACTTTTGGTCAACATTACTATTATCTACAGTATAACGATTTGTAATATATGTTCCTTCATGTATTGGAATATTATCAAAAGTAATAACTCCATTTACTTTATTTGCAGTATGTTCTGATACAGTAACAAATTGATAATTAACATCGTCTATTTGTGTTGTAAAGACTGTTCCTAATGGAATAATTGCTGTATTGATTGAAGTAGGATTGTTAAGAGTCACTCTGACATTTGCAACTGAAGCTCTTGCAGAATTTGGAATATAACCTAATGTCTTTGCATGAGAAACTACAGAGGAACGAACAGATGCAGTATCTAGAAATGATTCGTTTGCAACCATGTTCATATTCATTGCAAGGTAATGTGTATTATATGCAAGTACATCTAACAATGCACTTATACCAGAACCTTCAAAATCATAATCAGTAAAGTCTGATTGATTTCGCATAAAGGTTTTTAGATTATCTTTGATTCCATCAAAATCTAAATCTGTTACGTCTAATCTTTTATCTGTAGTTGCCATTATCGTAATCTCTCTAACGTGAATGATAAATCAACAAGTTCTGCTGGTGCGTTCTGAATATAGAACTCAACAATAACCTCATATTGATTGTTATCAAACCTTGGAATACATTCCACACCAGCAATTAATGCTCTTGGTTCGTGGTTTGTAATAACTTCTTCTATTTGTTTAACTAAATTATTTGCAACAAAAGGTGTCATAGGTTCAAACAACATATTCCGAACACCAGAACCTATTTCTGGATGAAAGGGTTTTTCATATATTCCATATTGCACCAAATTACGCACACTTCTTTTTACTGCAGCTGCATCTGTTAAAGTATTAATTTGTTTGGTAACTGGATGAATACCAAAGTTAAGATTTAAATCCTTGTAGATACGACTAGAACGAGGAGAGTCATTTGTTCTTTCTGCATCTCTATATGCTGGTTGTACTGCCATGTTATACCTCTCTGTTTATTTATACTACTTGACCTCCACCGCTACCGCCGGTTGGTTCAACATAACCTACATTAAAACGTGTATTATTATTGAGTGCAAGACATGATGCTCTTTCACCTACATATCTGTTTCTCACACCTTTTTGTATTCTACCAGAACTACTTCTAAAACGATGAAGTTGTGGTGTTGTTCCAGTAACTTTTCCTTTACTATTATAAATTAAAACTTTTCCACCTTGTCTACCACCCTCTGTCGGTATATAGTTCTGAAATCCCCACCATTTACTCTTACTACTTTTCTTAACAAAGACTGCTTCTTTATTTTCTCTACCTCTTTGGTCATAAATCGCATTAATAAGGTCTTCATCTGTAACTGTGTCTTTATCTTTTCCAGTTGCTTTAAATGCATCAATTATAGTGCTTGTATTTGCACCATGCTGAACTGCTGTACTCCAGATTGCATCTTGTATACCATCACTATGAGTTCCATCACAAATATCAATCCCAGAAAATTCAAAAAACTTTGCAACTGCTCTATCGTAATATACAGTTTGAATATAATCATGTTGACATTGTTTGAATCTTTCTTTATCTCTTTTTGCAAGTTCTTTCCACTTATTATAAAAACCACCACCAGCACCTCGCAAGGCTGAAGAAAAACCACCAGCTGCTTGTAACTCATCATGAATATCAGAAAATCCGTTTTCTTTTACCGAACAAAATGTAAGGAAAGGTTTCATCGCTTCATTCTTTGTTGCAATTTGATATAGTCCATATGACCAACCACCTAAGTCATCTGCAGCTGCACTATCATTTGTTGCAGATGGGTCACCATTTGATTCCCATCTTTCAGATACTTGACCAAGAGTTTTTCTTTTACAATTGCCTGGGGGGTTTTGGGCTGCAAGTAATTGACCACCATTTCCAGGCTGACTTGCTCCAGTTGTAACTGCGCCTTCTGCTCTAGTTTTTTGAGGTGATACTCTTCCTCCAGTACCAACTGAACCAGAACCATTACCTCTGGGTGGTTCTGCATCTTCATCATCTTGGTCACCACCAACTGTTCCAGACTTAGGTTCTGAAATAGCAATTATTGGTTCTAGAACTTCAATCAAATCTGTTTCTGTGACTTCTGTTGGGTCAGTAACAGAAGCAGAACCAGGCGATACTATACTTGGACTTGTACCATGTCCAGCTGCTCCAAGTGATGTAGGTGCAACATTAGTAGAGGATTCTGGTGCATCTAACGTAAAATTACTTGCATCAATATCCACAGTAGTACCATTAACACTTACAGTTGTACCTCTTATATTAGATGCAGTTGAACCATTAATCGTTGTGGTTGCAGAAGTTATGGATGCGACTGAGGAAGCATCAACATCAAAAGCTGCTGTGTCAATATCAAGAGTTGTACCAACACGAATAGTAGATGACTCTGTAATGTTTTGTTCATATGTTTCTTTTAGGAATTCTTGTACCTTTGCACTATAGTTTCGTGTAATATCAGATTTGATATGTTCTGAAAACTTACCATCTTCTTTACCATAACGTAAATCTATATCACCATGAATACTTTGTGTGTATGACGAATTAAATGTTTCAAATACTTCACCAGTTACATCAACTGTTTTATTACCTTTTATAAGAGTTGATTTATTTTGTTCAACCTCTTCCGTAAAATCCTCTGATACCTCTAAATTAAGTTTACGACACTTGATGTTTAGAGTTCCCTCTGTTGTTATATTCAAATGTCCGTTAACAAAAGTAAAACTACTACCATTTACTAGTTGATAATTATCACCCACAACTTTTTCAATCTTATCCCCACTAGCTGCAATCTCATTAAATGTTCCAGACGCATGGTAGTGATGAACTCTTTGATGTCTTGGTGAGTCATCATATTCTATGATGTGTCCAGACTCAGATTCAAAAACATGGTTTTTTGGATATAATGCGTTGTAAGATGTTAAGGGTTCGTTATATTGTTCACCATCCGCCTTTTCTATGTTTTTTATTATTTTTGCTTTTTTAGATGCGACAACTGTTTGGTCTAAATCAAAGTTTCTTGCAAGACGATTTGTATCTGGTTGTCCAGTTTCTCTTGGATAAACAGAAGTATTATATCCCTCTTTAGTTGGGTCATTGTTTCTGCGATTGGGGTCATGGAAACCTTTGTTTGGGTCACCTAAATTTTCTGGAACACCAGGCAATGAACCAAGTATAATTGGTTCTTGTAACATTTCTGGGTCACGAAAGAAACCTACTACCCATGTTCCTTCAACAAGGAAGCCTGGAGTATGACCCATACCATTCATTGATGGTGTGTGAACTGTTTGTAATACCCACGCCCAAGGTAAATCTTCCGTAGGTATTTTTGTTTTATCTTCTGTGTGGTAACCGACACAACGTACTCGTACACGACCAAGTTTTGTTGGGTCATTTCTGTCCTCAACAACGCCTGTGAACCATACGAATCCGTCTTGTCCTTGAAAGTAATTCATCATGAATATATTTAGTTCGCACATAAAAAAAGAGGAAACCGAAGTTTCCTCTTGAGTCCTCGTTTTATCATTACCAAGTTTCGGACACCCACTCTTGACTATACTTATAGTATATACTGATTCGTTTTATTTGTCAAGAAAATTTATTTCCAAATCTCCTTTAATTTCATTGCACAATCTCTAATTAGATTTGTGTACTTTATATCATATCCAGTTCCTGCTGTCAAGGATTCTTTTGTTACTAAATGTTTGTGCATATGTGTAAGAGTATCTAATTTTTCTAATAGTGTCTTACACATTCCATCAAACTCTGCATCATCAATTAGAGAAATATTCTTTTCATAATAAAGATATGAGAACATCAGATAATATGGTATTAACATATTTTCATTTTGTTCCCATATTCTAGGCATTAAAATATTCTCCTAGTTGTTGAATCAAAAACCACCAAGTATATTCCTTGGAGTTTTCTACACCGAATATCCACAATGTGTCCATCCAACCAAATGCGAATACAGCAATAAAGATGTATCCGATTATTTCACCAAACCAAGAATTCATTATGCATCCAACTCAACTGTGGTGATAGACATCAGTTCATCAGCAGTGTGACCAGCTTTCTCATAACCAGCGATTGCATTTGCTTCTGACTCTTTTGCAGTGTCACCCTCACTACCAGCAAAATTAGAACTCACAATGAATGTGTCTCCATCTTTGGTAGTCACAAGATGTTCAATTGATGTTGCGAAAAATGTATTTGTCATATTCTCTCTCTTTCTTTATTGTTACGAATCACTATACCATGTTCTGAGAACATTGTCAAGTATTAATATGGATTTAGTAAAGATTTATTATCTGCAAGAATTATCCTACAAACTCGTTCTCTATCTACGGAGTCACCACCACCCCAAGTATAATCTTTTGTTTGAGAAGTAATATACTTTTGAGTAGCGTTGATAATCATAGAATTAGTTAAACCCTTGATAGGATAGATACCATTCTTTTCATTATAGAATGAATCAACGTATGCAATAAAATCAACTAGTATATTTGTAATTTTTTCTACGTTATCTACTCCAAACATCATTGCGTGTAATTTTTTCATTATGCGGCCTCCACTATTTCATATTGTTTATCCCATTTACCAACATTAATATGCACATAGTATGCAATATCAAAATAGTCGGTCATGATATCTGAATTGTTGTACCAAACTTTTCCACCTTTCTTAGCAGGAGCAGTTTTTGCGATAACATGAATCTTGTCTAAGATTTCTGCATTTTCTTTTCCGTAGAAATTCTCAAGGTGAAACTGATTGATTTGATGATGACCTTCATTCAAAGTACCAGTTTTTGTTTCATGTGCATATCGGTCAAAGTATTCGAAGTCTTTGAAGGCAGGGCCTTTCATCAACGAAATAGACACACTTGAATGATGGTCACGAACAACCGAAAATTTGTATTGGGGCAACTCTTTCTTGAGTTCGTTTCGAATGTGTTTTACATCTTCTGCTGAAATAAATGCCATGTTTTTAGTTCCTTTCTCTTGATTACATATATACTATACTATGTTCTGATAACATTGTCAAGTAAAAAACAACAAAAAAAGTAAAAAAAGAATCCTTATATATCAATGACTTAGGGGAAATAAATATAAGATGTTAACATTAACTAATAGTGCAAAGGAATATTTAACGAAAACTACCGAATCAGAGAGGAAACGATTCGCATACCTTTCAGTTTTAGGGGGTGGGTGCTCTGGTTTTCAATACAAATGGGATTTGATTGACGAAGAAAAAGATGGTATACTGATAGATGATATACTGATTGTCGATAAGATTGCAGAAATGTTTATCCTTGGTTGTACTGTTGATTATGTCAGAGAATTTGGTGGGTCTTATTTAAAGGTAATTAATCCTAATGCAAAGGCTCAATGTGGATGTGGAGAAAGTTTTGCGATTTAAAATATTATCAAGACAAGCTTGTGTCTTTTGCACAAGAGCAAAAATGTTATTAAACAAATACGATATTCCTTTTGAGGAAAAACTTGTAACCGACCAGACAGAAATGGATTGGTTACGCAGACAAGGTTATAAAACCTTTCCGATTATCTATGATGAAAACGAATTACATATTGGTGGGTACGACCAACTCAAAGAACTAGTAGAATCATTTCATACTCTTGTTAAGTGAGTCGATTACTGCGTCAATGTTTGGTTCTTCTTGGCCTGGGTTATAGCGACAAATAAATTGTTTCGGACAATTTGCTTCAACTTGTAGGGTATAGGTATTATTTGCACCACGATAGATACAGACTTGTTGTCCACTTTTTGTTTTCACTCTTTTACTCAAACGACACGTTGTAGTCTTTCGTCTGTCGTATGGGTCTTCTCTCATTCCTTTTCGATATTGTTGTTCAATAGACCAATCCGATATCTTTGGAAGAAAACAAGTAAAACATTGAAAGATGTTCTTGGGTTGTTTCTGTTCTCCATACGAAGGAGTAACAAATAACAGTAATGTTATGAGAACTAAGTGCATTAATATATTTAGTGCGAGGTGGTCTTCTCGACAAGATTCGAACTTGTAACCTTCTGTTTAGAAGACAGATGCTCTTTCCAGTTGAGCTACGAGAAGTTACACACCACTAAAATGTTTTAAAATGCCCATAGAGAAAATAACCATTGCGATTGCATTGACCACAATGAGTGACCTATCGTGCCATAGAAATCCTACGACAAACCATCCAGAGACTCCAATTAGGTGAAAGTATAAATTAATTGGAAAGAATGAAACGTCCAGAGAAGTCATCATCATTCCGAATATAATAAAGACAGATGCAATCCATTTGATATACCAACTTATATCTCCTTTGGGAGTGATGGATTTAACCCACTTTTTACTTTGTTGAAGTTGTTCTTCTGTTCTTGACATCTTAACCCACGATAATCTGCACCATTACTGCCGTCCTCTTGACGTTCAGGCTCTGGTTGTCCATCGGACTCTTTTTTCTTGGTACTCTCCGTAGCAGTCATCTATCCAATCACCATGTTTTAGGTAATACTCGCAATGTCTTATGTACCCTTGGTGCGACCACATTTTTGCTAACGCACCTTTCACATTTCTTCTCACATTCCCTTTCTCAGAAGACAAAAGGGATTTTTGGGTTTTAATCCAGTTCACAACATTTTTACGACTCAGAGGGTGTTCGTCTGGTTTCGCAAGAACATCTTTATGTATATGTGCATACTTAGGTGGATTATCTCGTAATCTCTTCTCTCGAGCCTCTTTGAGACGATTCGCGGCTTTTTGCCGTTGCTCTTCCGTCATTTTTCTTTTCTTTATCATTTTCCAGTAACACTTCCTCTCCAACCACCGAATTGTTCTATGTATTCTTCTTCCGTATGAAACTCTTTCTTATAGAGTTCTGTTTCACTCTCTCCAATTAGGTCAGACCATTTGGAAAGTTTTCTGCGTTTTTCTCTTTCTCGTTCCTCTACCTCATCCCATGAGATTACATCCCATTCGTGTAGAAGATTAATCATTGCATAGACATCACCGACTTCATCCTTGAACTTATCCCTATCAAACAGTTCACCCTTTCGCAAACTCTTAGAACACTCTTGAATTAACTCGCCACACTCTTCCATCAGTATGACAAGTAATTGTTGTCGTGGGTCTAGTTGTTTCATTTCACTCATTTCTTTTTTCCTTGTATGTACTCTCAAGTGTCTAAACAAATCTTCAGTCACTTTTAAGATACCTTTATTGCAATATATATGCAAAGAAAAAGTATTGCGAGTTTACCATAGTCTAAATCAAACTTAGTTCCCTCTCCGTACTTTCTTTCCAAATTACCTATATCAATAATTCTATGCCACATAATATTCTCCTTATTGTTGTTTAATTCTTGCACGTTCATATGCTGACCACGCCCAACTCGCAATGAATAGTGTTAACCAATCTCCCACCATAAACGAAGTACTTACTGAGAAACTTACTCCCAGTATAACAAGGTAATCCATGTTTGTCAATCTGGGTTCTTTTGGTGGGCGGTTATCTTCAAAGTCGTGTGGTATCATAGATAGCTCACCATCATATACATCATCACACAACCGAATATAAACATAAAGAAGTGTGTGAGTATAGCTTCTTTGTTCATGGGAGTTTCTTTTGGTCAGAGAT
>VMHT01127299.1_pt1 | contig 51441 bp, 64 predicted proteins | sample 4693611 | NCBI WGS metagenome assembly VMHT01 (sample SAMN12280063, study PRJNA550983) | marine metagenome | isolation source: seawater sampled from same location over 5 years 0.02-0.2 micron viral filtrate | place: USA: collected off the coast of southern California halfway between the port... ... | reverse complement strand
CTGCAAAACTATTTTCAGAAGGTTTTGGTTTCTCTTGAGTAGCCACTTGTGTGGGGTCTTGAGTTTCTTCTGTTTGTTCCTCTTCATCTTTGTAAACATCTTCACGATATTTGCCACGATAAAGATTGTCGTTGTTTGTTACTCCAAATGAATCGTTTGGTTTGTTGGCTCTTACGCCCTTTACTTGTGTTGCCATAGTTTTATACCTCATTAATGCAGTGCCACTGGCTGTGGGTAGCTGCTTCGGTTTGTCAGGGCCACGTGTGTGGGTAGCTGACTAATTCTTTTTTAGAAAGCAGGTGTTGCTCCACCTCTTTCATAATCACTTCCTCTAAACAGAAATGATCCACCCTTTGATTCAGGTATTCTTAATCTATTTTGACTTTTACGTTCTGGTATTTCTATAAAACCTTTTGGTGCAGAAGCTGTGTCAGGCAAGGGTTCTTGCATAACAAAGCCAAAGTCTTTAGGTCTGTAATATATATGTTGAAAAATACCACCCACTTTTTTGCTTCTATCTGTTTCAGTAAGTTCACCAGAAGCTACTCTTTTTGCAAAACCTTTTTCAGTAGAGTCTTTAGGATTTTTAAAAAACAAAGCTCCCTTTGTAAAATCCTCTCTAGCACCTGCGATGACTTCTTCTGCTATATTACGTATGCTCAAATATTTATTTTTATTCTTTTTAAATACTTTTAAAGTATTTCTAAATTTAGTTGGTTCAAGAGCATTAAATTGAAATATTCTGTTTTTAGTATACGTTCGTTTTAAAAGTTCATTAATTAAAGATTTACCAAAATCTTTGTAACCTTCAGCATCTGCTCTATTCATAAATACGTGAGCTACGCCCTCCATACCTTTATCACCTAAAACATTTGCTTCTTCATACATCATAATTGATAGTGCGTCAGCTAGGGGTATAGATCGTAATATTTTTTCTGTTTCTTCTCTGGCTTTGTCAGCAGTTGGATAACGTTCTTTATATTTTATGTCATCTATAGTTATTATACCACCTTCGTTAGCTTGTCTAGCTTGTGGCTTTTCTTGATTACCTTGCTTCTGTCGTCTGGTAACTTCTTTTTTACCACGATTGTTTATTTTCTCTAAACGATCGTACCCTATGATCTTTGCTATTTGGGGAGGAACTACGACCTCACCTCGTGAGATCATTATATTAATCTGTTCCTTACTTGGTATTGTAGTCCTTTGTCCAGATTTGTCAATAGCTTGTCCTGCTTTTTCGTACGCTTTTGTTAACATTTCGCTAATATCATCTGATCCTGCATATTCTACAGCAGGAGCATTTATAACAAAAGTACCGTCTTTGACTTCTAGAGGTATGTCATCTGCAATGGTTGTTTGATCGCTATAGTTTTCTGGTGGGCCGCCTATAAATCCTGCAGGACCTCCCTCTTGCATACCTTTACCAATCTGTCCACCATACCGTGTAGAGAATCCCATATCTGATGAATCACCACCAGAACTACTTCCTCCCCCCGGACTGTCATCATTATCATTATTATCATAATAAGAACTGTAGTCTACTTGAGGAGTTGTATCTTGAAAGGCTGAATATATATCATCTGTAACACCATAATCATCAGGTCCAGTTGGAATACTTGTATCAGCTTCTTTCTCTCGTATCTGTCTTTCTACTTCTTCTCTTTGTTTTCTTTGTGCTTCCTCAAAATTTGCAGCTTGTGCCTTTGCTATTTCTGCATTTAAATTTTTATTTTTATCTGCTCTTACTTCAGCTAATATTTCTTCTATCTTTTCAGTTCCAAGTCCTGAACTTTTACCTAAAGCTTCAGATGCTGAACGAGGCCCCATACCATATGTTCCATAAACATTATGATACATGCCATTGCTGTCATACATACCACCTTTTCCTGTAGGTGTTCCTGCTATTCCAGTTTCAGTTTTGTAATCGTACGTGCTTGGAACGATACCCTTTGACAAAGCATCTATTCTGTTTAATGTTTCTTGATCTAGTCCTATCGCACCAGTGCCACTATACGCAAACTCTCCCGGGGCCCGTGATACAAGTTGACCGTTTATATATTGTGCAAACCCCCTCATGTTACTTTTTGGATCTCGCAACGATGCTTGTATGGCACTTATATTGTCGTACTGTATAGACATATTTATATCGTGAATAGCACCTAATGCAAAATGATTAGGTCTAAAACTTGGATTGCCTAATGGATCTTCTACTGTTTTACCGTTTGCAAAACCCATAGTCACACCTGTTATCATAGGATTCATACCTAACATTCTAGCTCCTGTTTTAACAGCTTTGTTTACTAGACCCTCTTTAGATATAAATTTTTCAAGTCCTTCCTTTGCTTCTGCTGTTGTCTTTGGTACACCTGCTGTATATATGTCTTTTCCAAAAACATTGAATGGTGTCTTATCAGCAAACCCTGCTTTTGATAGTGCATCTCCATAAGTTCCTATACTCATATCATATATATTTGAAGAACTAATCTGATCTTTATCAAATGAAGATTCCATTTCAGAAAATGATAAAGTTGATTGATCTTCTCCTGAATCGCCTACAACATTTACATTTATATCATCTTCTTTATCATCTTCATCATCATCGTCTCTAAATTTAAGATCAATACCAGTTCCTAAAGTGTCATCTAAACTTTGCTCGTAGAAATCTACATTGCCTTTGCTGTAACGTTCCCTTGACAATACATCTTTCTTCTCTGAAGGTGGTTCAAAGTAAGTAAGACCAAAATCTAAAGCAAAGTCAAAAAATTCAGACATTCTTATTTATTCTTTCGTGATTATTCTTCAACTCTAGGAGCATTTCCAGTAAAGCCAGTTTCCCCTGCAGTTGGCGTAGCTCCGACTCCGATTGTGCCGTTACCAGACCCTTGACTGTCAGTTCCTTCAGGTTGTTGAGGTACTCCACTAGGTTGACCCATTCCTTGCTGTTGATTAGTGGCGACAGCATCCTCGCCTGCTCCTTGTTGTACATTAGCCATCATTCCTTTTAACATTTCAGCGTATAGTTGTGCTTCGTTGGCATCATTGACTAACGTATCAGGATCAATATCCTGTGCTATTGCAAGTTCTCTTATCAAGTTAGGTATCTTAATAAAAGGTGCAAGCATTGGGTTAGATACGGTTTGAAGCAAAGCAGTTAATCTTTGTGTACGCACTTCTTTTTGCATAACTGCTGCAACCCCACGAGGTTTTATTTCTAGATCCCCTTTTATCTCCCCCAAATCATCATTAAACTGCATGTTCCATTGAAACAAAGATTCGCCTAGTGGCTTTAGTAAATGATCATCTATATTCTTTATAACTGTTTTCATTGCCAGTCCTGCTGAACCCATCAACATGGATAGTCCTGCAGCGGTTCTACCAGTTCCTGTTACACCTGTTTGTCCGTGTAGTATAGATGGTATACCTGTATCTTCATCAGCGAGTTGTCTTGATATCTGATACATCTGTATGTTTTCTGGTGCAGTGTTTGGAAACTTTAGTCCGTTGATTGCTGTGCCTGTTACACCTGACTGTCGTCTAAATATCTTACCGGGGAATATATCCATGTTTTGACCGGGAACTAAGCTTGCTTCGTCTACATCAAATACAAGATTACCTGCAAGTGCTAAGTTATCAATAGCCATACGATAGTGACCATTCATTAACTTTTGTGAGTATTCCATATTCTCGGCAACACCGACACCCCATATTTGATAAGGATCTATCTCAAATGGAAAAGCTTGGAAAGGTAATCGTGCAGGTGTAAATGGATTTGCAACACACCTAATTACCATACCACCACATACCCATACATTGACTTGCAACTGATCAAACTCTGACATATCATTGGCATTTTCCATACCAACTTCATCTGCAAGTTTTTTATCTATGACACCCCAATACTCCAGAACTTCGTATCTGTTTTCTTGATAGTAAGGTTCAGTATCATCTTCACGTATGGTATCTTCGTAGTATTTATCTTCGTAGTTAGGTCCTTTTGCAAGACACTCTTCAATAGCTGACGCATCAAAGTATGGTCGTTTAATCAGACCACGAAGTTGTTGGCGATTCATACGATGTCTTTGTATTACGTATTCACAATCTTCAATACTTGTTGCAGATGGATCAGGGTGAAAATCCCACAGAGATACATACTCAATACGTGGCATTATCTTTTCATAAGGACTGTATTCTTTTTGTCCACTGTCAGGATTCATCTGCCAGTTGTGAACACGTTTATAAAAGTTTAACGGACCTTTGACTATGCCTGTTCCAAGTAGTGCTGATTCAAATATAGCTTTACGAAATACGTTGACTGCGTTACTGTCCATAAGTTGATCATGAATACATTTCTCCATATTCATAGCCATCTTCTGTGCAGGCTTAACTTGTGGCTCACCCATCTTCGCAGGTCCTGATGCCAACATGTCAGGAAAATCTTTACCGTATGTTCCTAACTTGTGTGGTTCACTAGCCGACATGGCTCCGGGAGATAACTCTCTACCATCGCCTTCAAAGCCAAACGGATCAACTGGCTGTTCAGCTTCATCTAATGGAGTTTTCATGTGAGCAAACTCCTCGATGCCTTCAGGCATAGGAGTAGGTTCTACAACAAGTGGAAACTTTTTATTACTAAATAGTATATCCACTATTTGTCCATACGCAGCAAGAACTTTAGTTTTGGTTATCTTGATAAATACTTTTGATCTTTCGGAATCACGATACTGAGTTGTAGAATCGTAAATACCTTTAAAGTTTTTATAAGACTGTAACCATTTTAGTTCGTGAGAACGTCTGCCGTTCTCTGCATCTTCAAACTTAGATTTAACGTACCCTGCCAATCCGGGCATCTGATCTTGTGGATTTTCAATAGATACAGGGGTATCGTCATCAGGTTGAAGAAAACTCTCATCAGCCATGATTTATCCTATAATTTAGAAGTAGTTTTTGTCGTCAGCCATTGCAAATAAAGAAGCTTCAACAGTAGGTTTTGTTTGCTTCTTTGGCATGTCAACTTGCAACGCATCTTGATTTACTTCCATAGTAAACTCAAGACCTTCTCTATATAAGCTGTTAGATCCTTGAGCATCATCAACTGATACTTTGTCTGATCCCATTATATAGGCTGCACCTTGATTAAGATTGTCTGCCATTTTATTCTCCCATTTGGTTTTGGTTTATGAACCCTTCTTCGAGGGGGGGTGTAACTGATGTGTTTTGTCTAACTCTATCAGCTAATCTCTGTTTTCTTGTGATATTCATTTGTTTTTGTTTTTCAGTATCAAGACCTATAGCTTCAGGTAATCCCTCTTGACGTGCCTTTGTTACAAATGCACCTGCCGTGTCTACATCAGAAGCTGATACAGGAAGGAACTCACTACCTGCGTATCCTAAAGCTGTTGCAGTTGATGCACCTGCTTCTTTTTGTTCTGCATATACAATACCTGCAGCAACCAACGGTAATTTCTTACCAAGAAAAATACCAAATTTTCCTAATTTATCTTTTATAGATTGGCTTATGTCATCTGAAGATGAGGGTGTTTCTAATAAACTTTTTTTTGTTTTAGAATCTTTCTTTAAATCGTCTACTTGAGTTTGAAGTCCTTGTAACTTATCTAATTGTTTTTCTAGCTGTCCGATATTCTTGTTAGTATCTTTTAGAAGATTATCTACGTTAGCACCTACCTGAACTGACTTTGTTTCTAAATTTAATCCTGTTTTTTGTGCTGCTTCTTCAACTGGACTAGGTGTTACTAATTTTGCAACAGGCTCAGTTGGAAAGAAGTTTTCTCCAAACTTGTACGATGACATAACTGCTTTTGGACTTGACTGTCCTATATCAGCTAAGTATGTGCTGTTGAATCTTTCAGCAGCCAAAGTATTAATATCAAGTTTAGCTCGTGAAGTTCTTGTTACTTTGTAGTGAGTTAATCCTACATCTCCTTTGATAGAATGACCTAGTACTCTGTTAGCCACACCTGTGCCAAACTCATCGTCTATGGCACTAAAAACATTTTTACGTAATAATCCAACAGTAAATTTTTTAGATAATCCTGTGTCTTGATCTCGTATTATCAATTCATTTTGTTTAAACACATCGTTTACAGCTTCGTTTATTGTGCTTTCAAGAGTTCCTTTTCCTGTTTTAAATAATTTTGCAGATTTGTTTAGATCGTTAGATGCGTTTCGTTCTGCTAAATCTTGTAGTATACCCATCGGCATAGATGACAGTCTAAAGTTAGTTCTATCACCTTTATTACTTATTTGAACAAGAGTGTCTGAACCTCTGACCACAGTTCCGTATTTAGCACCTTCTGCAGGTTTACCAGTTGTTAAATTAACTATCTCTGTTGTTCTTAATCCACTATGATGTTTTATTTGAAGAAGAGCTGCAGCTTCATAAAATTTTGTAGCGTCTTTAAGTTTTTGCTTTTTAGTAGCAGTGTCTCCTTGTGCTATTAGTCTTTGAGTTGCAGTATGTATACTTTGATTTATTTCTTTTATAGAAGGTAGTTCAACTTTTATAGCTTTACGTGCTTGGTCTGCTTTTTTTAAGTTTAAAGTTTTACTTCTTGATTTACTTTTTGCACCAAATGTTTTTTTCTTTAGTGGAAACTCTCCTGCATCATCACTTATATCAAACATCTCACGTAAAGAGTTTTCTACAGCATTTAATTCTGTAAAATGACCTTCAACACCCACCTCATTTAATTTTTTTAAAAACGCAGTTTCACGCATCCTAGAAAATTTATCATTAAGAGACAAGCCTGCGTTTTGTATAGCTTGTTTTAACGTTCCAGTTTGACCACGCCCAGTCAACTGAAGAACTTGATTGATAGTGAGATTTTTATCTAGTTTTATATCTTCTGCCATTTATTAATACCCAAATGTTTGGTCTTGCATTTGATAGACTTGATTCTTAATACCACCAAGCGTTTTATGAATCGACACATATCCTGTCATCCTTGTCATTAGCATATATCGTAGTGCATCGTATGCGTGATCTTCTGCCTTTGTGTCCACATCCTCTGCATTTGTTTTGCTAAGAGGTATACCTGATAGTTGTTTGATAAGGTTGACACAGTTCGGAAATACTCGTAATCTAGGTTCATCTGTTCGTGGGTCATCGGCAAGCCTACGATGTATTTCCATTTTGCCTTGAAGTCGGTTTCTGTCCGATGGCATCCAACGCACTCCACATCTCATCATTGTCTCTGCTATGGAAGGACCAAAGCCTGTCTTGTTCCAACACGATGAGTCAAGTACAGTATAGTGGGGGGTCGGATCTTCTTGTTCTACTTGTAGTATTCTATCTGCTAACTGCTCTGCTGTCAACTGTTTTACATACAGTTCACGATAAACCCATATATTGTTATCCCAGTCAATAGCACCCCACAGGACACAAGAAGGACTCGCATACCCATAGTCAGCGGCACGTATTCTGGGGAAATTCGGTGGAAGGTCAAAATTCGGGACCACATGTTTACTTCTACTAAATTCAGGAAAGGCTGCACCTTCCGTTACTTCCCAGTCGCCTTCAAGAAGTCGCTTACGTTCAACTTCAGGTAGGGATCGTAGCATCGCTTCGTATTGTCCGTCAGCCAACAAGTATGGATTGTCAGTCAAACGTGCAGGTATAAACCTACGATAGAAGAGTGGCTCACCTGCTTTTTCATGTCCTTGCGGCCACAAGAAAGCTTTGCCTGTTTCGATGTCTATTGCAGGAAAAGTCGAGTTGTGTTCAGATGGATCGATATACATCTTCTTGACCCACCAACCTCCGACTCCTCCGGGGTTTGCTGTACAACGCATGTACAGATGTTTTTGCAGTTCAGGATCAGTTGCCCTTAGTCGTGAACGGAGATAATCCCAAACATAAGGCGAGGGATATTGGGTTATCTCATCTATGCCTATCCAGTTAAACGACTGACCCTGAAATCTTGTTACGTCTTTGTCTTTGTCAAGATAGGTAAACCATATTGTTGCACCTGATGGAAAGTGCCACGTTGACTTTGACTCCCGGAACTTTGCACCGGGGAAAGCTTTGGGATATAGCTGACGTGACTTGTCAATAAGTTCTGTTAGCTCATCCAGAGTACGCCTAAGAAGAAGCCCACGATGGTTGCTATTATGGCAATACCGTAAGGGGTCTGCAAGTAAGGCAAAGCTTTTGCCACCCCCTGCCGAACCACCGTAAAGAACGTCTCTTTCACTTGAGGAAAGAAACTCTTCTTGAGGTCCTTCATTCGGCTGAAAAATAATTTCACGCCCATCCACCAGTTGCTCAACAACGTCTGGAAGCTGTTGCAGATCCGTTTTGTCGATAACAGTAGTCTCTTTTTGATTGAGAGCTTTGTCGACTTTGGTGATTTTTTCTTCGAGTTTTCTGGCATATCTTCTTTTACTTTCTGCTTGTCTCGTTATCTTTGTTGCTCGTTTTTTGGCTTCAGTAAGTCTACGTTGTGTCTGTTTACGAGCTTTGATTGCAGATGAATAGTTGTATCTTTGTTTGGGTGCGTTAGGGTCTTTCTTTGGGCGACCACGCTTCTTAGTTTCCATCGATTACAACGTCTTTCTTAGGCGGCAACAGAACTATTCCGTGTACTGCCTGTACATTTACGTTGGTTGTTTCCTGTTTACCCAGTCCTACCCTGTTTAACAGCGATTCTGCCGCCCTGAAGCGTAGGTCATCCCCTCTTTCAGGTATTGGGTTGTCTATAGTAGTTACAAGACGTGTAGCTGCCTTAAATGCGTTCATAGATAGTATGTTCTTTGTACGGTTTATGATCTCATCTGCTAAAGATGTGCGTAGCCACGTCACTGATCCCTTTGCATATCCTGCTTTGAGGGCTGCATCAGTTACGTTTCCACCATTTTCAAAGAGTACTTCTAGAAATTGCTCCTGTTGAGGACTTATTTCACGTGCTTTGCTTTTCTGTTTGGGGAGTAAATTCATCACAACGGTATGCTCGTGCTTGCATGTTAGGTTTGTAGAGGTGCAATTCCTCTTTTATCTCATATACTCGTGCAAGACACTTGTCGTGCAGCATGTATGGTCCTCTTGTGTCGGCTAATTCTTCACAATATCTATTTTCAGTGGGCATACCTATAAGGCATATGAGTACAAATGCTTGAAACATTACTTTCTTTCGTTAAATTGACAAAGAATCAAACAAATAAAGCCTATTACACTTGTTTTTCAGGTAATTGTTGGTTGTATGTGCTTTAAATGACACTTTGTTACCTTTATAATAAGAACTTTGCACGAATACGTCAAGAAAAATAATTATTTTATTGACAGAACAGGAATAGGTCAGTACAATCGGAGTAGAACCTCCGGGGAAATACACTATATCCCCTCCTTCCCAATACGCTATCCCAAAGGGATGCACCGTTACCTGTACAACTAACTCATTCTAGTAAAAATATGCCGACATTGCATGCAAATACGGTGGGGCCCCGGGTGGCTCTTGCGTGCGTACACGGCAGAAATCTTTACGATCATATCAATGATAAAACCAATCAATACCACAGGCTAACAAACCACCCACCACAACACCCACCACAACAACAAAAGGTTAACTTCGCACGCATACGCCCATGTAATTCTTTTTGTCATTTAGTTAACTGTATAACTAACCCTCGATTAATACCTTTTACTGTCACTATTGCGAGCAATACGCCAAACACCGTTTAAGGCGAATACATAAACAAAACAATTATTTAAGGATATATCAGGCTATGAAATGAAAAAGCACCTTAGAAACTAATCTAAAGTGCTTTAACATGGAGGAAGTTTTATTAATAAAGCTTTTTATTTAAATATTCAAGTATATATTTACCTTGATCTATTTTATTTTTTGTTGTTCTAGTATCTTCACCAAGAAACTCTTTACGATATCTTGAAGTAGTATTTGAATAGTTCCAACATTCATAATCAAGGTAAGTCTCACCATTTGCTTTTATTGCAATAATAGTATCATAAGATTGAAATATCTTAATACCATTTTGTAAAGTAATAATAAATTGATTTGCTATTGCTTTACCTGATCTAGTGCTTTTGCAATTCTCAACCTTTGCGATATTTCTTAACTTATGATCTCTATGAGGTATATCTTCAAGAGTTAAATTACTACTAAACATAGTTTTATTTGCTCTAACATTACTGTTTATACTTGATGGATAGTTCATTTTATTTCCTTTCATTTAATTATAATATAGTTACCTTTTAACCTTACCTTTTTAGATATGCAAGATTTACAAATAACGGTTTCATATGATTGTTTTTTTGCTTTGGGAGTCTTTAAGCCGTAATACTCAGATTGCATTACATAATTAAAATACTCTTTAGTATTGCAAGTTTCACATTCAAAATAATAAGCCATATTAAGCACCTATTAGATTACTAAAGCTTGTATCCAAACCGTGATAACTTGCAAGAGCATAAGCACAAACAAACCCAACGGAAAGCCATTTAACAAGCTCTAACAGTTCTTTTAAAAAGTATTTCATTGTTTCACCTTTTCATTAATTAAATCTTCTAAATCTAATTGACCGTGCAAGCCTAATTGATAATCGTTTTTAAATACCTGATCAAAATGTACTCTATCAACATTTTCATTAATAGGTTCGTTTTCTTTTTCAACCTGATCATTACGATTTGTTAACACCTGAATATTTTGATTTTTATTACAAATTATTTGATGTTTAAATTCTTCAACCGTTCGGTCTTTTAATCTTCCTATTATTTCAATCATGGTATATTTATCCATAATTTTAAATTCAATAGTTAAATTATTACCGTCAACATTTACAAGTTCATTTGTTGAATAATCAAACTTAGTTTTAATTAAATATGTTTTTGTTTCCATTGGAAGAAATCCTTTCTAAACATAAAAAAGGCTAAGTTAATTCCTAACCTAGCCTAATTATAAATTTATTTTTTTATTTAATGCAAGTTATTTTTTTGCACGATAGATAAGCTTATCATCAACTATTTTTTTATAGATTAACTTTTCATTTAATAAATCAGTTAAACAATCATGAACAACTACACCGTTTAAACCTGACCGTTTTACAATTGTTTTATAGCGTAAGCCAATTGCAGAACGTGTAATTACAAATAGCGTAAGTTCCTTGTAATATGTTTTGCCATGTATCGCTTTATAGTCTTGCCATGTTTGGTCAAGTGATTTTGATAAGTCAAATATTCTTTGTCTTGATCTACTAAAACCGTGTTTAAGTAAAGCATTACTAGACACTTCTTTTAAAGCGTCTATTTGTGTATCAATGTCTGTCAATGTTTTCATATCATTTTCCTTTCAATAATTGACATTTGTAAATCAGTAAACCTTTGTGGAATTACAACTGTGGCGTTACAATTGTCACAACATTTACCGTTAGCAACAGGTTCAGCATTATTGCCATCATACCAATAATGTTTGTTACCATCATTATCCAAACCCAACAATTTCGGTTTAATTGTTTCAGCACAAATAACACAAACGTGTAGTTTGGTTTTGTCTATATGGTTATCTTTCATAAGATTTCCTTTCATTTACCATTGAATAATTGCGTAAATAATTAAACAGAATAGTATAACCACAACTATTCTGTATAAGATATAAGCGAGTTCTAAGCCACCATTCATTAAGCTAACTCTAACTCTTTCCAATGCTCACATTCAATAACTTGTCTTACTTCGTCATTGCGTGTTCTTTGAACGCTTGGAACATCTGCCGTTGATTTACCTGATCTAATTTTGACTAACTTATTATCGATTTCTTTTTCGATAGTTTCGTCAGTATGAGTTGCCCAATGTGTTAAAGCATTATAGCCTGCCCACATAGTTTTTCCCAAATCAGGTGTTTCTTTTTCGAACCTATCCAATAAATAATTCATCTTAGTTTCATTAATTGGATTAGTTAAATTAAGTTCAGCAGATTTACTTTTCTTTTTACAAATAGTCTGTTTAAGAATGTTGCCAAACTGTTCAGGCGACATATCTTTTGCTCTCCAATTTAACATAGTTTCTTTTTGGTTATTCCAAAATTCCAAACCAATACTTGCCTTAGTCATTAAAGCCGTAGTCGATAAATTCCTAGTATGTTTGGCTTGTTGATGATACGCTTTTTGTCCACCAAAAACTAAAGTATTTCTACATAGATCACGGTACGCACCTGAGAAAACTTGGAACGACCAAGACATATCACAACTGTTAAAGATATCAATTCTAGATAAAACCTTATCTTTATTATTGGATACGGTAGTTTCTAGATCATGAAAAAATATAGTTCGATGAGCTTGTAATCCATCTTTATAAAGCTGATCTTTTACAGTTATATTTTCTAAAGGTAAATCAGATTGACCAAGTATTTTAGCTTGTTCATTAAACAATTCATGATGAGGTACAAGCTGATAAGTATTAGATACAGGGCGTGTATTTAATAACTTATCTAGACTAGAATTGTACAAACCAAAATAACCTTTTAAATCTTCAGGCGTTGTTACTACGCCAAAGTCAGGATCGTCATTTGGAACAGGTAACATAGCCTGAAGATCAACTTTAGTTATTTTAGAATTATCTTCATAGAAACTTACATCTTGAAAATCTCTATGTGTTTTTACTTCATGATTGAAGTCATTAGCTATATAGTTCATTTTATTTCCTTTCAGTTAAATTAAAATTGAACGTAGTTAATTTGTAAACTATCTAGATTAGATTGTAAATAATTTCTTTTTATTATTTATTTGCTTTTGCTTTTTTCTTAAAAATTCCATTGAAAATCCACCACCCTCGTAAAGCCTTTTAATACAAGTTTCATCTTTAATTACATAGATAGGTTCTTTTTTAGTGTCGCTTGGTTTGTCAATGTCATAGATTTTAGTGTCATCTAATCTGTCTATGTTGGCTACAACTCTTGGGCGATCTCCCTCCATAAATAGCCAAACGTTACCTATCCAATGTCTATCGATTGGTAGCCAATCATTAATTCTTTTGTAGTGAAAGTAATCCATTGTATGAGGATCATACTTTACCCTGAAAAAATTAGCGACACGTTCTCTAACTTTCAAATGGTTAGTGTCATTCCATTTGTCATTGCGTATTCCATTTACAAAAGCATGGACATTCTTTCTGCCCTCTTTCTTTACCCTTTCGTTGCCTGACTTCCTGACGACAAACATAGCGTTGGTAAAGCACAACTTGTTAGTGTGTTCGATTACCAATCCTGTTTTGTAATCCTGTACAGAAAAGCACTTTCGGTGTAGATTGTAATAAGCTCTTACTCTATCTGTGTTAGACATCTGTGTTCCTTTCTTTGTCTGTTCAGATTATTGTTATCAAACATATGGATAACTGTCAAGTTTCTCCTGTTTCCATTTCTCCTCTAAACTATCTAGATTATCGTGGACAACTTTTGCAACCATATCTGTATCCCTATGAGTTTTGAGCCAATCTTTAAAATCCTCGACACTCATTTCAAGCCATCTATCGTTTATAAAGTCGAACACTTTGTCATTCATTTGGTGTGACATTGTTTGTCTCCCTTTGGAATAACAATGTTGACGTTATCCTTAATAGGTTTCGAAGCAGAGTTCTCAAGGTGTAGTCGCATGGATTCAAAATAGTTAAGCAACTGTGTTACTGTGTCACTCTTGTAGTGATCGCTAGATAGTTCATTCTCCCAACAGTTCAGAGCATCTATGATTGTATCGACTTCGTTTGCATTGAATCCTTCAACGTTATCTATTTGGTAAGGTTTGTTATCTATGTAGACACGAATACATTTGGACTTTGACAAAGGTTGTCCATCTGTATACTTTCTCCAATCCTCTCCATCAATAAGATACTGACCACGCCAACGCATAGTGTATTTTCTTTTGTTGATATGTTTCTTCATCAACTTCACCATCTTCATGTTTTCAGGTGTGTTAGGTATATCGCTAAACACATACCTGTTTTCAGAGAATATCTTTTCTAAATAGTCTAGCCTTTTCATCTTCTCATCTAGATGCCCAACGTTGTGTTCATCATTTTCTAATTGAGCTACAAGTTTGATATTCTCTTTCTTGAGTTCTGTAATCTGTCTATTCAGATCATCTTGATCTTGGTTTTTACGTAGATCAATATTTTGTTTACTATATATCTCGTTTGCATTTCGTAAGCCAACGTTTTGTTTTCTTACCTCATCTATCTCTTCATGTAGATCATGAATTAATTGACTTACTCTATTTACTTGACTTTCGTACATTAACTTTCCCCTATATAAATCGTTTAATTAAATCACTTATAATAGCTATACCACCACAAGCAAATACTAAAATGATAACATACTTTAATACATGGTTTATTTGATCATCTGCCATGTACACCCAATCGTGATACTTTTTTGTATCTTTCTTTTTATCTGTCATACTATTTTCCTTTCAAAATAAACTTAATGACTTCGTTAGTCCAACCGTTCCCAAGTATCTTGTAGCCTTGACTATTACTAACTGACTTACAGTAATCATCAGGTAACGTTTGCAACCTACAACATTCCTTTACAGTCAACTTTCTCCAATGTAAAGCATTTTCTCCATAAGCATCAGGATACCTACCTTTTGGCAAAGGCGACACAACTGTATCTTTAGTCAATGTAGATAAGCACCGTGACTTACCTGAATCAGATACTTCTAAGGTTTGGGTAATTGGAACAGTTAGATCGTTATCCTTACGTATACCTTGTCTGTCTAGTCTACGACCTGTGATTGATGCAGAATTACAAAGTATCTTAGGTTCACGATTGCCACCATTACAACTGTTCAGCGTAGGAGCTTTACCCTCTACAGAATAGACACGCTTTAGTATGTCATGTCCATTCAGATCAGCTATCCCAACCTGTTTGCAACCATCTCCAAATACCAACTGTCTGCGTGACTTCTCAAAATACATTTTTAAGTTACCACCTTTCCAATAGTTTGCATCTAAACAATAAGACTTTTCCCTATCTACACAACCACACTCTATTATGTCACGAAGTTTGACATTTCTATCTTCAGGTATGTCGAACTCAAAATCTGTTATGTACATACGTAGTCTGTTCTGTGCAGATACAATAGATGAATTGATCATATAAAGTTTTAAATTAGGATTGATCTCTTGTAATGTATTTAGGATAATGTCTTGCCATTCTTTTTTCATACGTACATTTTCAAATAACAATTTTAATTTTGGATTACGATTGTAGTGGTATTTATATATCTTGACAAAATCAAAGAACAACTTCGATTGAGGGTGTTCAAAGTTTAACCCTTTGCCTGCCACAGAAAATCCCTGACAAGGTGATCCACATAGAATAACATCTATTTTAGGAAATTTGTTCCAATCCAAACACTTCACTAGATTTTTTATGTCGCCTAAATGAGTTATGTCATCATGATTATCTTGAGCTACTTTGATAGCAAACTTATCTATCTCCGAACTAAGCCAATTAGTTACAGGTAACCCCAACTCTTTTACAGACTGACGACCTATCTCGCCACCACTACATAAATTAAGCCAATTCATCTTTCTCTATCCTTTCTATCTGTACATCTGTATAACCTTGTGCAATCCAACCATCATAAGCGTGTTGTGCATCTTTACGACTTTTGTAATAGTCATCACAACCACCAACCCAAACTATGTATCTCCAACCTAATTTGTATTCTTGTGATTTAGCCATTAGTCTTTCCCCAAATTAAATTGATTCTTTAATTGCCACATACAAATATCTAACTCTTTTATATCTGTCAAATAGATATCGTCTATCTCTCTTATGTTATGCAAAACTGTATCTAATGTTATGTGAACTTTTTCAAGTGTCTGTAATTGTTCAGGAGTAAGAGACTTCATAGCCTTTGTTCGTAAAGCGACTTGCTTATCTCTCTCTATTTCCCATTCTGTTTTCTTTGACATGATATTTCCTTTCGATTAAATTAGTGTCAGGGAAACTTATACAACTAACTAAAAACACTTGTCAACAAAAAAAAAGAGGAGCAACTTTTTGGGTTGCTCCCCTCTTCAACGTAAGGAGAAATTATGAGCTTGAAAGCACCAACTTATGAAAGGAAAAGTTAGTTAGTGCTTTCCTTATGTTGCCTGACATTAACAGAGTACTTCTGACTTCGCTTATCTAGCATAGCCATATTGTCTCTTAGCCAATCAACACAAGCATTTTTTGTCTTGGCTACAAAACAGGTTACCCATAATCTGTAATCTGTATTGTGTCCACGTTTGACAAATTCCTTGTCTTGTAATCCTATACGTACTGCTGACAACTTTGCATCGACAATCCACATACCGTCACTTCTCTGTTGCACACTTGTCTTTGTTTGTTTCTTTTCCATATAGCTTACGTAAATCCTCTAAATATAATTTTACAGATGTACGAATTAAATCTGCAATGCTTACTTGCATGTTAAACGTATCCGATTCTTTTGTCGAGTACTTTTTTAGTTCTTCGTAATCTTTTTTTTCTATCTTTAAATTGTAAGATGTTGTATCTTGAAATATCTTGTTTGGTCTAGTCATACTTTTCTGCCCTTTCAAACAATTCAAATTCAAATGTATCACAATATTCTTTTATTGTACTAAAATTAGGTTTGACATTTTTGTAGTCATATCTAATGTTCTTTTGTAGATAGGATAGTATCTCTTCTTTTGAATCGAAGCTTTGGTATCTTTCAGCGACATACGTATAGTCGCCTATGCCGTCTGCATCAAATCCTTCCTCATCTACGTAGCTTTTAAGTACGTATTTTTGTTTCGTTTTAGTTACTGAATGTGTCATAGTGTGTGTTCTCCCAAAGGGTTTCACACACATACCACGTATTTAAAATTACGTCAAATTATTTTTTTATTTGACATAAAGTTTATTGCGTAGTAATGGTTTGGAAATGGAATGGATAAAGAATTATGTGGGAAATTTACATGTTGTATCTTATGGGCGTTTTAGGGGTGATTGCCCTGTTTGTCATAGGAGTAACACCTTTAGTGTAACTGATACAGGATTTGAAAGACTATGGTATTGCTTTCATGCTGACTGTCACACTAAGGGATCTACAGGAGTGCAACTCACTAAAGAGAACTCAAAGGTTGCATTTAAAGAACGTGTTGAAAAGAAAGTAGATGATACAGAGTTTGTTATTCCTGATACGTTTGTTTCGCTTTCACGAAGTAAAGAAGCAGAAGCGTATGTAAAGAAAGTAGGATCGTACGATGCTTACCTAAATGGATTGGCTGACATACGATATGACTTTCAACAAGATAGAGTAGTGTACCTAGTCAAGAAAGATGGAAAGACAATAGATGGTACAGGTAGAAGTTTGAATGGAAGTAAACCAAAATGGAGAAGATATGGAAATAGCAGATATCCTTTTTTATCTGGAAACGGATTTTGTGGAATTATTGTCGAAGATTGTCCTAGTGCTTGCTGTGTTAGTAACATTGCATCAGGAATAGGATTGATGGGTACGACATTGTTAGATGAACACATCAACGTGATAAAAAAATTCAAGAAAGTTTATGTAGCTCTTGACAAAGATGCAACGTCTAAGGCATACATGATGATAAGAAAGTTACGGAACTATGTTCCAACTAAGTTAATTGTTTTGAACAAGGATTTAAAAGATATGGAAAAAGGGGAAAGAAATGACTTCATCAGGCGTTATATCAATTGACAGACAAGTAATAGGTTTTTGTCTCAATATTGATTTCTTCAATAAAGTAAAAAATAAAATTGATCGGACTATGTTCGACAATGAACTCAAAGATATATTTGATACGATAGTCTATTCACATACCAAGTATGACCGTAGTCTGTCTGTTCCTGAACTGTCCACAATATTTAATGACCGTAATCCTGCCATGCCTGATTCAGCTAGGAATCGTGTACAGGATATGATTGTACAACTCGTTGCACCAAAAGAAAGCGATGAGTTACACACTGACATTGTAAATAACCTGTGGCTGCGAGACAAAGCAAGGCAGATAGGAGAGAAAGCATTAGACATATTCACTGGTGACAGTGATGAGTTTGGTGAGTTAAAGAAACTCATCGAAAGTGTAGATGATGGCAGGATAGGTGACAAGACCACCTACACCATTGTTGACAAAGATCTGAACGAACTGTTATCTGAAGAAGCAGGTGACAATGATTTCCCATTCACATTCAACTTAATAAATGAGAACATCAAAGGTTTAGATCGTGGCAACTTAGGTATCTTGTTTGCAAGACCTGAAGTGGGTAAGACAACGTTCTGTTGCTTTCTTGCATCATCGTACATACGTCAAGGGTTTCAGGTTGTGTATTGGGCAAACGAAGAACCTGCCAAGCGAATCAAGTTACGTATCATTCAATCATACTTTGAACTGACAAAGGAAGATATGGTAGCACAGAGGTTTAGTCTCCTTGATAGATACAAGACAGAGATAGAACCGTATCTGACTATTATGGATTCGGTAGGTACATCTGTAGAAGAGGTAGATGAGTATGCCAAGCTGAACAAACCTGATGTCATGTTTTGTGATCAGCTAGACAAATTTAGAATACGTGGTGAGTACAATCGTGGAGATGAACGTTTGAAGGAAACTTATGTGTCTGCAAGAGAGATAGCTAAACGAAATCTGTGTCTTGTGTGGGCAGTAAGCCAAGCAAGTTACGATGCACACGACAGACAGTTTATTGACTATGCTATGCTTGACAATTCCAAGACAGGTAAGGCAGGTGAAGCTGACATCATTATAGGTATAGGCAAGACAGGATCAAGTGAGATAGATAACATAGTGCGACACATCTGTATATCTAAGAACAAGATCAATGGGTGGCATGGTATGATCAATGCTCAAATAGATATTTCAAGGGGGATATATTATTAATGAACGTGTTAACTTTAGATGTAGAAACTACACACCAAGACAAAGAGGGGGGTGGCACTACTGCACTACCCTACTTCAATAACCGATTAGTATCAGTGGGTTGGAAGTGGTTGTTAAACGATCACGTTAACTACAAGTTTTTCTATCACAAAGACAACGAGTACAATTATGAGTCAGATATTGTAAACTTGATACAAAAAGATTTAGACAGAGCAGATGTTCTTGTTGGACAAAATATAAAGTTTGACATAACATGGCTGCGATCATGTGGTTTTACTTTTGATGGTGTTCTGTATGATACTATGGTAGCAGAATACCTAAGATCAAAAGGTAGGCGTTGGTCTTTATCACTTGAGTCTCTTGCAAAACGATACGATGTTACTCAAAAAGAAGTAGACTTGGTTAAACCGTATCTCAAAGATGGTAAGACATTCTATGACATACCTGCAGAGATAGTAGAAGAATACGGCATTGCCGATGTAGTCGCAACTGAACAGGTTGCATTAAAACAACTAGAAGCCTTTGGCTTAACATTCGAGGAATTATATGAAACAAACACTGAAACTGTCGTTCGAGATGACGAACACGCTATCTAGGATAGAACACAACGGACTAAAGATAAACACAGATACCTTAGAAGATATTGAAAAGCAGTACATGGATGAGATGACCATGTTGGAAACTAAGCTGAACAGACTAGCCAAGAACGCAATGGGAGATACTCCTATCAATCTTGCAAGTCCTGATGACAAGAGTGTGTTGCTTTACTCACGAAAAGTAAAAGACAAATCTCTTTGGTCGCTTACATTTAATCTTGGACATGAGATGCGTGGCAATACAATCAAACCTAAGATGCGTACACGTATGAAGAACAAAGACTTTGTACAGTACGTCAGGCGTATGACTGACATAGTTTACAAAACAATCGGTCGTCAATGTGAAACTTGTCGTGGATCAGGTAGGATAACACCTCTCAAGAAAGACGGTAGTGTTGGTAAAGCTAAACGAATATGTAAAGTTTGTGAGGGTAAAGGTGTAGTCTATACATCTACAGGCGAGGTAGCAGGTTTTAAAATCATACCTCGTACACCAAGAGATACAGCATCAGCAGGTTTCAAGACAGACAAGGTAACCCTAGAAGATAGGCTATCTGAACTAAGTGGTGATGCACGTGAGTTTTGTGAAGCTTATGTTCGATACAATGCTTTGCGTACCTATCTGTCTACCTTTGTAGAGGGTATGAAAAACAATGTGGATGACTACAATTTTATTCATCCTGAGTTTATGCAATGTGTAACAGCAACAGGTAGGTTGTCTAGTCGTAATCCTAACTTTCAAAACATGCCACGTGGTTCTACGTTTGCCATACGTAAGGTTGTCGAAAGTAGATTTGATGATGGCTTCATACTTGAGGGTGATTACTCACAGTTGGAGTTCAGGGTGGCAGGCTTTCTTTCTAAAGATAATCAGGTATATGATGATGTAAAGAAAGGCACAGATGTTCACAGCTATACTGCATCTATCATCGGCTGCTCTAGACAGGAAGCAAAAGCACACACATTCAAACCATTGTACGGTGGTGTCAGTGGTACACAAAGTCAGCAAGCGTACTACAGAAGATTTAAAGAGAAGTATGAACAGGTAAGTGAGTGGCACAAAGAACTTGAGAAGCAGGCTGTGACTACAAAAATTATAAAATTACCGTCAGGAAGAGAATACTGTTTTCCTGACGCTAGATGGACAGAATGGGGTACAGCTACCAATCGTACTGCTATTTGTAATTACCCTGTTCAGGGGTTCGCTACGGCTGATCTATTGCCTATTGCGTTGGTGGAGCTAGATAGACAGATGAGAGAACTAAAAATGCAGTCGGTTATTTGCAACACAGTACACGATTCTATTGTTCTTGATGTTCATCCGAATGAAAAGCAACAGTGTATTGATGTATTATCTGAAGCAATGTTGTGTTTGCCAAGTGAGACGAAACGTAGGTATGGCATAGAATACGATATGCCTGTAGGCATCGAATTAAAAATAGGAAAGAATTGGCTTGACTTATCTGAAGTAGATCTGTAACCTCTGATTACGTTAACCTTAAATAAATAGAAAAGGATATTTAAATTGGAAAACTTACAAACTAGTATGAGTACTGAAATTGATAACATTGTTAATTCTTTTAGTACTGACGACATAGAATCTTTGATGGCATTGACAGGTCAAACACCTTCACAAAAATCAAGTCAAGGACTCTCAAGATTAAACATCAACTACGATATGGAAACCGAAGATGGTGTCTCCCTAACTCGTGGCGATTGGAAAATGATGTACGAGGGCGAAATGGTCTACGCCAAGACAGTTAAAATTAGACCAATACTACGAACCTATGAATGGAGTGTGTTTGATCAGGAGCAAGGAACGTTTTCTTGTAAGTCTGTACAGAAACCAACCATGTCAGGTGACTTTCCTGATACAGAGGGTGGCAACAAATGTGGTCGTTTATCTGTAGCAGAAGAAGAGCAACTCAAAGATGATGATCCAGTCAAGTTAAGATCACGATTGGCAGTCTGTAACCAAGTGTTGTACTGTATTATCTCAGGCGATTTCGTCAAAGGTAATAAAGACAAAGTGGCTATAGATAGACATCCTGTTGTAGCTTACTTCAAGAAGTCAGGGTTTGTACCCATGAAGAATTTTATTGAAAGCCTAACCAAACAGAAAAAGATTATGCAGAAATGTTGGATCAATATGGCTACGGCTAGACAGAAGAAGGGATCGGTTACCTATTGGACACCTGTTCCAACTCTTCAAAGTGAAACTGATATATCTACAGAAGATAAGGAGTTAATGAAAAAGTTTGCCGATACAGTCAAGGCAGCCAATCAGTATGTGTTAGAGCAGAACAGAGAATCTGCAAAGCTACAGGTAGTGGTCGGAGAAGAAAGCTTGGCAGACGATTTCAATGCTACTCCTGTTTAAAATACAAGACTATATGGAACGTGCAAGTAGGGGGGAAGTTGACCTTCCCCCTGAAGCCGTTTTAGACTTTACTAAGTCTTGCGAAGAAGCTGTCAGTAAACAGTTAAATAAAGAAAGACATTACAAGATTAGAATGTCAGGTCTTGGTAGACCTGTGTGTCAACAACTTCTTGAGAAGAAAGGCATACAACAAGAGATACAATACAATATGTTATTCAGGTTTTTGTTTGGTGATATTGTAGAAGCAATAGCCGTGCTTGTGTTAGAACAGGCAGGTGTTGATATCATAGACAAACAGAAAGCCGTCAGTCTAAACATAGATGGTACAGATGTAAGTGGCACGTTAGATTTGATTATACGTGATGAGTTTGGACAAGATAAGGTTTGGGATATAAAGTCTGCAAGTGAGTGGGCATACAAGTTTAAGTATACAGGTTACGGTGGATACGAAAAAATAAAAGAGGATGACCCATTTGGCTACATCATGCAAGGGCATCTGTATGGAGAAGCAACAGGATTACCGTTTGGTGGTTGGATTGTGATAAACAAATCAAGTGGTGAAGTAGCTGTAGTTGAAGCACCTGATTGGCAAGCAAACGATAGAAAAGAATATATGGCAGATGCCAAAGAACGAATTAAAGTATTGACAGATGAATCACTTGAGTTCAAAGTACCATTCAAAGATGTATTTGAGGTGTACAAACAAGATGGTCAAGAAATCAGGACAGGAAACAAATTGCTACCTAAACCGTGTACTATGTGTGGATACAAAGCACACTGTTGGAAAGATGCAGTAGTACACGATAAGATAACATCGAAAGCTAAACAGCCACCTCAAGTTTGGTATTCTAGATTGAAGAGGAAGTCACTGTAATGGCAATTATTTATGTCCATCAATTTCATATAGATCTTTTAGGATTAAACGAGGACTTGTACCACGTTTATATAGACTCCCATGTGGAGACAGGTGGTGGGAGAGACGTTGTTCATTTACGTCAACATGAAAGAGGTATTCCCCTTACTCTTCGTGAAAACTTTTCAGACAACGGAACTCTCACCTCCCACACAGAAAAAAGAGATATAGTAAAAATAGAAAATCAATTTCAAACAATAAACTACGTCAGCAGTCAGGGTAAAGTAATATGCCTTCCGATACTTGGATTAACAGAAGAACTTCTTATACTAGAAAAACAATCCCCCAAACTGGCAGGATATGTAAAAAAACGACTGCAGTCTTTAGGGTTGAAAAAGAACATATGAACAGAATGAAATACAGATCACGCTTTGAGTTGCATCTTGCAAAAGGTTTGGCTCAAAACAAAGTTAAGTTTGAGTATGAATCAAAGAAGTTTCTTTACATACCCAAGCCAAGAACGTACACTCCTGATTTCTATATAGTCGAGAGTGGTATTTATGTAGAAGCAAAAGGACATTTTGATAAGGCAGATAGAGTGAAGATGGCTTTGGTAAAACAACAACACAAAGATTTGGATATACGTTTTGTTTTTATGAACGCACGTAACAAAATATACAAGGGTAGTAAAACAACCTATGCTGATTGGTGCAACAAGCACGATTACAGATGGGCAGAGAAGTCAATACCTGTGGAGTGGTACAAAAATGGAAAGTGAAAAAGATGCAATAGAATTTGCAAAGAAAATGAATTTACAAAAGGGTCACTACTATATTATACTTACGGATGTTGGTGATGATAAATTCAAGATGAGTGCTTATGATACGACAGAGAAAGAATATAAGTCTGAGATCGATCACTCTGTAGGATCAATAATACATGAGGGTCTTGTTGGATTACTTATGGGTAAGAGCGAAGAAGTATTTAACTTTGGTACATCAGAACTTGCATACAACTATGTATCTAAACGAATGTTTGGTGAAGTGCTTGATGAAGAAGGTAAAACAATAAAATACAAAGATAATGTAATTAAAGTTGATTTTGGTAAAGAATAATGTTAAGGCATATAGAGTACATGAGGAAAAAGATGAAAGAAGAACAGGCACATATGCAGTCTGATAATATAGAGATGAGTAGTATGGTTGACCATCCACCACACTACAATGCAACCAGTATAGAAACTATAGATATGATAGGTTCTGTAACTGGAGATGGTTTTGAATTTTATCTACAAGGAAATATTATGAAGTATTTATGCAGATACCCATACAAGAATGGTGTAGAGGATTTAGAAAAAGCACGATGGTATTTAAATAAACTAATAGAAATAAAAAAGGGGTAAAAGAATGTCGTCTAATATGTTACCAACATCATACCAAGAGTTCATCCACAAATCACGATATGCTCGTTGGCTTGATGAAGAAGGAAGAAGAGAAAACTGGGGTGAAACAGTTTCAAGATACATAAACTTTATGGAAGAAGCTTTACTTGAAAAGCACAACTACAAGATAGATAAGGTAGATAAACAAGCCATAGAAGAATACATAACCAACCTTAGTGTTATGCCGTCTATGAGAGCTTTGATGACTGCAGGACAGGCATTGAAAAGAGATAACGTGTGTGGTTACAACTGTAGCTATTTACCTGTGGATAGTCCACGATCTTTCGATGAAGCGATGTACATACTTATGTGTGGTACAGGTGTGGGATTTAGTGTTGAACGTGAGAATGTAGACAAGCTACCTATCATCAGCGAAAACATGCAAGACTCTGACGTTGTTATTATTGTAGAAGATAGCAAAGCAGGATGGGCAAAGTCATTTCGTGAACTTGTTGCATTGCTCTATTCAGGGATGATACCGTCTTGGGATATATCTAATGTTAGACCTGCAGGTGCAAGACTAAAAGTTATGGGTGGTAGAGCATCAGGACCTGATCCGTTGGTCAACTTATTTAAGTTTACAATAGATAAGTTCAAAGAAGCAAAAGGTAGAAAACTATTTCCTATCGAGTGTCACGATATCATGTGCAAAGTTGGTGAGGTTGTTGTTGTAGGTGGAGTGAGACGATCTGCATTGATCAGTCTATCTAACCTGAATGATGATCAAATGGCTCACGCTAAGACAGGTCAATGGTGGGAAAACGAAGGACAACGATCTTTAGCTAACAACTCTGTAGCATATAAAGGTAAGCCAAGTATGGAAACTTACATGAGAGAATGGTTAGCCTTGTATGAGTCTAAGTCAGGTGAACGTGGTATGTTCAACCGTAAGGCTGCAGATGATCAAGTTGCTAAGAATGGTAGACGACAGACAGGGCATATGTGGGGTACTAATCCATGTAGTGAGATTATACTTAGACCGTACCAGTTCTGTAATCTATCTGAAGTTGTAGTTCGTGAGGGTGATGACTTGATAAGCTTACGATCCAAAGTAAGGATTGCAACTATCTTGGGTACATTTCAATCTACTCTTACAGATTTAAAATACTTACGAAAGATATGGAAAACAAATACTGAAGAAGAACGCTTGTTAGGTGTTTCATTAACTGGTATCATGGATAATTATGTGTTGGCTAGACAGACAGATTCAAAGGTTTGGTTACAGGAAATGAAACAAGTTGCAGTAGATACAAACAAAGAGTATGCACAGAAGATTGGCATACCAAGAAGTACGGCTATTACATGTGTAAAGCCAAGTGGTACTGTATCGCAACTGACTGATTCAGCGTCAGGTATACACGCTAGACACAATCCTTTTTATGTAAGAACTGTACGTGGTGATAACAAAGATCCACTTACACAATTCATGAAAGAAGAAAACATACCTTACGAACCTGATATCACAAAACCTGATAGTGTTACTGTCTTTTCGTTTCCAATGAAATCCCCTAGTGGTGCTATCACTAGGACAGAGATGAGTGCAATAGAACAACTAGAGTTATGGAAAGTCTATGCACTTTATTGGTGTGAACACAAGCCGTCTGTTACTATTTCTGTAAAAGAAAGTGAATGGATGGAAGTGGGTGCATGGTTGTATGAGAACTTTGATATTGCATCAGGGGTATCATTCTTACCATTCTCTGATCACACCTACCAACAAGCTCCTTATCAGGACATAGATGCAGATGAATATCTCGAATGGAATGGGCGTGTACCATCGTCACTCGACTGGACTAAGTTCTCTATGTATGAAAAGGAAGATAATACAAGTGGATCTCGTGAGTTAGCCTGTACAGCAGATGCCTGTGAAGTCGTGGACTTGAGTTCAAGCTAATGATAGAGATACCGATCAATGACGATTATATGAACCGTGCGAGGGAAAAAGCTTCTACTGTGGGCATATTGCAGGGAAGTATTACAGGTGGCACTAGCAACGTTGTAGGTGCGATAGGTGAGATAATTGTTGCTGATAGTATTGAAGCAGAGCAGATGAATACATACGATTACGATCTTGTGAAGGATGGGATGAGAATAGATGTTAAGACCAAGCGTTGTAACTCTAAGCCTAAACCTTTTTATGATTGTTCTGTAGCGTTGCATGGAACTAAACAAGATTGTGATGCGTATGTGTTTGTTCGCATACTTACAGATTTAACTAAAGCTTGGATTCTTGGTGGCATATCCAAACAGAGCTTTTACAAAGAAGCCACCCTATACAGAAAAGGGGATATTGATTATAACAACGGCTATACATTCAAGGCTGATTGTTATAACCTACAGATAAGTCAATTGAGTCCTTGCCATGATATCAAAAACTAAAGCTAAACTATTTTCATTAGAAGTATTTTTAAATAAAGAGGGGAATGTGGAGATGAACTACGAAGCAGTTACCCCTGACGATCTCGAACGAGAATTGAATACTGGGTTGCCTATGTATAGTGGCACAAGTCAGGTTGCATCACTGCTTCGGTACTTGAGGAAGAGTGCTGATGATATAATGAGTGGTTCACGAAACTATATTTAAGATTTCTTTTTCTTTTTGGCCGCAGTAATTATGTCACCACGTGTTATCTCATTTGGATTGCCATACATTGCTGCCAACTCTTTTTTCTTGCCTGTAAGCTTACCACCACTACTTTTATTTTCAAACTTTTTAATCGCACCACCAAGATTGTAACCCATACCAAACTTCTTCTGTTGGGTCATCATACCCATTGAGTCTGTTGCTTTAGGTGTCATGGTATTTTGGCTTCTGTTCTTTTCAGCAAGTCCACCCATCATCATAGGTTTTCTCATAGCCATACCACCACCATACATTTTTTGTGGGCGTTGTCCGTTATTGTACATTTTCATTAACTTTTTCCTCTTCATATAGTTTTTCTAATGGTTGTTTTTTACGTTTGGGATCTTCAAGAACTGAACTAAAATCAACTCCTTGAGTTTCTAAATAGGCAGCTTGTAGATCACTAGCAGGTAAGTAAGATGGTGCTTTTGCTCCAAGTTGTAGTAGCTTTGTAGCAGCAAATTCTTTTAAGAGAACAGCTAATGTCTTTATATCATTAGCAACTACTGCTGTTGGATTTTGCAACACATCACCAAGTATCCTCGCAGCTTCTTTACTTTGAGCTGCAAGAGCTATTAGTTCTTGTTGCTTAGATATTAGTATTCTTGCACTAAATTCTCCTGCAACATATGTAGGACTTACCATACCTCTAGCTAAATTAAATGCACGACTTATTAATTCATTGGGCGATATTGATCTAACACCACCGTAGACATCGTATCTAGCTAAACTAGAACCTTGAGCATATTCAAAGAACCTACCTAAATCTTCGAGATGTTGAATGTGTTTATCCTCAAAGCCAATAACACTCAATATTTTTTGTGTGTTAGTATCAGTAAGATCTGTAGCTAATTGACCTGCATTTGTAAACTCTGTAAGTTGAAAAGGTAATCCATCTATACCTGTCAATGTATTTTCTGATCTTTGTTTCCCTGCTCTTTTTAAAAGACCTTCTGTTATATGAAATACCATGCCTTGTTTAAATTCTGCTAGAGCTTCTTCACGTGTAACTTTACCATCATAAATTCTAGAAGTAATATAATTTTCTCGTAAAGTTGCTATCATGCTAGGAGATCCTTGTTCTACATACATTTTGTAAAACTGTTCAGAGTCTCTTATATTAGCTACTTTTTCAAGCTCCTTACTTCCTTTATCTTGTATTTTAAACTTTGCTGCTGCACGTTCATTTAACAAACTTGTTGTGTCGTTTAATTCGTCTGTTAAATCTTTTAGTTCTTTTCTAGCTCTTGAACTGACATCAAGTAAGTTAAGTAATTCTTTTTCTTCATTAACTATTTGAGATAGATCAACTAATTTGACAGTTTGTATTTCTCCGGGGATTTCCATTCCACGAGTGCCAACTTTGGTGGGTGCTGTTTTCACTTGCACTGTAAGAAGATTTTGTAGTTGTTGTATTCGTTCAGCACTAGTAAAATCATAATCTTCAGGACCTACAGATATACCTGCTCTTTGTTGTCTACGCAATTTTTCTAAAACTGCATCTCTAGCTGTTCCCCAATGTTCATATATACTTGCCGATACCAAACTAGAAACAGTAGCTAACTTTTCTCTTCCCTCTTCTGTTGTCAAATCAAAAACTCTAGGCACAGATGAGTCTGCAGTCCAAAATTCTACCAACTCCCTTTTTTCTTTCATCAAAGCAGTTACTGCAGTAGGATCGTCTTTCTTTAGGATTTTTTCCATGTTTTTGCCAAATCCATCATGAAAGTTTTCTGGTTGAAACCCTGTTACGTATTGATATTTATACTCGTTTTCTGCAACAAATTCTTTAGCAGGTTGATTATTTCTAGCTGTATCTAATTTTTGACCTATGCCACCTTTTCTTACTGGATCAAAATTTAATTTTTTATATCCCTTACGTGCGTTAAGTATATCTTCTGCTCTTGAATCTGCCATCAAAGAAGAGTTGACCGTTTCTGCGAGATCACCGTACTGTTTACTTAAACTAGGATTTGATTCTTTAGTTCGCATACTTAAATTTACAAGGTGTCGTCTTAAATCCTCAACTTCAGATACCGTGCCTTTGAATGGTGAAAATCTAGCTTTTTCTGCATCTCCTTTTGACTTTTGCATGTATAAAAAAGCTATGTTTAACGGACTAGGATCTACTAAATAGTCCTCTTTGTCAGCACCTTTCAATAGTTCAGGATTAGCATGGTACGCTTGTAGTTGAGTAAAATCATCATCTTCTAAACCTAATTCTTTTTTAAGATTTCTTTTTGCCATAGAGTTCATGGATTGTCTAAGATATCTACCAGATCTACTTCTGAATAAATCTCCTTCTGCTGAAAAAAATTGTTTTAATTCTTTTCCAGATAACCTTTTTTCTCTACCCATTAAGTCTGCAACTACATTTGATATATTAATGAGATCACCATCAGCATCTATGGGTTGATACAAAAGTTTACTTTGAAGATAAATACTTTCGTCACGAGCATCGTATACTTCCTCTATGTATTTACCTAATTGAAATTTGTATTCAGGTGTACCCCTTAGAAGTTGTAAATTTTTACCTCTAAGATTTAGTTGTTTAAATACATCTTTAGTTGTTTCAATATATATATCACGTTTTTTCTCAAGATTGTTAGCTGCACCTGCAGTTATTTTTACTTCCATCTCTGCCAGTGATGATATTAAGTTGGAAGGTAAACTTTTAGTTGGATCTTTTATTATATTATTTTTTAATTCTTGAAGTTGCTTCATATAGTCTATTTTATTTTCGTTGACCATTAAAGTATAATTGTCTGATGCTTTTTGAAAGTTTTCTACAAACGTTGTTAAAACTTCTCTATCTTCAGTATCAACAGTTAAGTCATCTCTTACCATTCTTCTAAGATTATTTATTGCAGCTGTGGCCGCAGCAACTGTATTTTCTGCTTGTAATTGATACCCTATAGCATCTTCAAGGTTTCTACCTGTTGCACTTAATTTACCTGAAGCTTTTGCTTGTAAGGCTTGTAATGGTGCTAATCCTGATATGTGAGCAAAACTTAATTGAAACAATCTTCTAGCTTCTTTTCTTTTTTCAGGATCTTTAAAAGAATTTACAATTCTATCTCTTACTCGTTGATACTCATTTATTGAGTTCCATATCATCTCTCTTTGTTCAGGATTCAAGTTTTTTATAATTCTTGATGTTTCTTCTACAGCTACTTTTTGCTCTATTGTTAACGGAACGCCAAGTTCATCCTCTAGAGTTTCAAATCTGCGATCAATAAATGTACCTTTCTTTATAAAAGGTAACATCTCTATAGTTGATGCAAAGTTTGTTAATGCACCTCCAGTCCAATTATTTGCAAGTGTTAAAGGTGCGTATTTTCCTACAAGTGATTTTTTAATTAAAAATTGTGGAACTCCTGTTGCCGTAGACAAAGCACCTATTACTTCACCTGCATCTGTATTAAAGCCATAAAATCTACTAATTTCATATCCTGCTCCTTGTCCGAGTCCTATAACTAATTCATCTTTAAATACACCAGTCATAAATGTTTTACGAGGAAAGGGAAAAACAAATTTAGTTCTTTGTGTTTCTAAATTTTCTAACTTATTAAGAAGTCTGTTTTTATTAAACGTATCTAATTTTGATCCATTTAATTCTTTTTGAACATCTCCTATCTGTTTATCTAGTAAACGAACAGCATTGTCTCTATCCAAATTATGTTGTGCTGAATCAACAGCACCTCTCATTTTAAATCGTCTGCCTATGTTAGCTGTTGTTTTGTACCAAGCTTTAGTAAATCCATTTGACGCATTTTTTATATTTGACTTTCTTAGGATTTGAATATTAGTTAAACCACCATATTCTTCTGGCTCATTTTTTCTTAGATCTTGAGCTTTTTTAAGATCAAACTTACCATTGTACAATCTTGCTTTAGCTATAATACCACCTATACCTACATTTTCTAATATCATTGTAGCTACACGTTGCTCTATAGGTAATTCATCAAACGCTATTTTTAAAAGATCTTGACCTAGCTCTTCACTTATTATAGGAAGTTCTACTTTTTTACCTGTTACAGGATTTGTTATTTTATATCTTTTATCGTACTCTTCTTGACCATACACCTCTACGTATATCTTTTTTAGATCATCATTCATTGCAGAAGCTGTTGTTAATCCAGACGCTCCTAGATCTTCTTCAATCATTGCCTTATACTGTTGATAAAACTCTGCCATTGCAGGAGATCGTTTGTTCCACGAGTCAGCAAATGTCTCATCTTCAACTGTAAATCCAAAAAGTCTTTGTGCATTGTCAGGTAAATCTACTGCATCCGTGGCAGCACCCACAAGATGATACGCCATGTTTGCAAGGACAGGTGTCAAAGTTAAACCTCTACCAGACTCTGCTAATCTTTTAGCTATTTCTGTGTAGAATTGACCAGTGCTATAATAATCAACGAGCAACTGTTGTATTCTTTTATCTTGAACACGAGATTCGCCAGTTTGAGGATTTTCTGCTTGTAAAGCATTAAGAACTCTTAATCTACCTGTTGCATACTGGGTTAAGTCTGTAACTTGATCTTCGGATAATCCTGTGAAAGACATGACTTCGCCTTTCCTAATACCACCTATCTTAACGTCAGTTGGTTTAGGAGCATCCTTTGCTAACTTTTCTATTTTTATAATAGAGGGAACATGACCTTCTTGTGCTAATGTCTTTGTAACAAAGTCTATTTTTTGACCACCTATTTGATCTACTTCTCCTGAAATAATCTTATCATAGGTTATCTTGCCCTCTTCTCCTTGTGTGACTATATCCTCTTTAACAATTTTTTTTATTTTAGGATCGCCTAAATTAGCTGTAGGATTGACAACAATATCCATAGTTGAATTATCATTAACAGAAGGAGTGATGACTTTGTTCTCTTCTACATTGTCTTTCACAACTTTGTTTTCTTCAACTTTATCTTCTTCGGTATCGTCTTTTATTTGTGTTTGCACTTCTGCCATTTACATACCTTTAATCAACTCTAATAAATTCACCGTTTGGTAATTGTTTTACTTTGTAGTCTAATCCTTTTATTGTAAATCCATCAACATTGTTACCACCTGTTATATCTTTCATATTAATTTTTAAAGTTTGTTTTTGATCAACTTGTACTTCATTTTTTGGTTTTACTTCTTGCGTGTTTGGTTTTACTTCAACGTTTGTATTAGTAATTGTTTGACTTACAGATTTTATTTGTTCTTTAGAAATTTGAACACCGTTTTCAAAATAATAGTCGTTACCGTTAACGTCTACTTTATAAGTTATTGGCAATCCGTTAGGACCTACAAGGTTTTTAGACACAACCGTTTCATCTTCTACAAATTGAATTTCGTCAGTCTCACCTAAAATAGTTTGTTGAACTAATGATGTCTGTTGAATACTATTAAACAATCTGTTTGCAGATAATACTTGCAATTGATCTTTGTTAAATCCTCTACTAGAGTTTATAAGCACCGTATCAATCATTTTAATTTTACCGTACTCTGTGTTAAACTCATCTACAACAGATTCTAGTGCAGCTAAACTTCCTTTCTTAGTTCCGAACCATTTTGATGCACCTAATCTAGTCAATTGAACTTCAAAATCTTGGTTAGATAATCTACCTGCAGGATCTAATGCTCTTGCCATATTGGCTGCTAAAACTATCATAAGAGCTTCGTTTTGTTGGATAAATGCTAATTCACTTTCTAAGCCACCTTTACTTTTTACTTTTTCAACTATTGCTTTTAAAGTTTGAAAAGTAGTTCCCTTTTTTAAATCTCCTCCTGATAAGTTACCTGCACCACCAGTAAAGAAATCAAAAACTTGTTGAAACTGACCACTAGGTGCTGTTATACCTCCTAACACTTTCTTTATACCTCTTGTGATACCTCCTGCACTTGTATCTTCCTTTAATTCATTTTTAACAAAACTATCAAGTTTTAGTACAACATCACTGTTTGCTTTAAATCTTTTTTGAAAATCCTCTATACTAACATCTGTATATCTTTTAAAGACTTTATTTCTTGCATCACTTATATCGTCATCTTTAAAATCGTAAGTTGAAAATTTAGCATATTGTTGAGAAAGTAAATCTGCAGGATCTATAGTTTGAACCATAGCCAATGCTTTTATTTTTTCAGCAGGATCTGATTGATCAAAATTGCTTGAACTATTCATATAACCTACAATTTTTATAACATCATCGGTTGTTTGATTTATAGGTTTTTTCCACGCATTTAATTTATATAACTCAACTGCGTGCATAACTCTAGGAAAAAACTGTTGAAATGTTGTCTTTGGAAACAAAGTAGCACCAGTCGGACTAAGATCGTCTGTGACTATGGGTAAATCTATTTGTGCATTTTTTCTATAGTTATATAAGTACTCACCTATTGTAGGAAAGTTATTTATGTCTGCTATCTTTTCTAGTATTGGAACAGTTGTTTTATCACCAAATTTGTATGGATAAAATACCAAACTTTTATCATCTTCAGATTCTGCAAATGGCAATAAAACTGTATTTTCAAAACTTGATTCTGTCATCTTAGATTCATTTAATTTTTTCATAGCACTGTTGTAGGCTATACTAGATTCTTTAAGTATTGGGTTCATACTCAACATAAAACTATCTCTTATAAATGGATGTTGATGAAACGGAGATGGCACACTTACATATTTATCACCCTCATCTGGGTTGACAGCACTAGCAGATCCTAAAGAAAAATTCTCTCCTTGAGCTTGTAAGAAGTTTTTAAAAGCAGTGCCTACAACAGGAGTTTGATCAAAATAAGCTTTGTCTCTTGTTAAAAATGCAGGATTGTTTAAATAATAATTTTGTACTGCATCTAATGCAAGTTTAGAATCATTTATAAACGAAGCTTTACCTGTTCCTGTTTGATATTTTGCACTAACAGGTATTTTAACTCTGCCAAATTGTAAAAACTTTTGATCATCGTCACTAGGATCAATGTCACTTAAACTCTTTGCTATGTTATCCATATCAAGTTTTAATCTAGGTCCTGCTCTACCAAAAAGATCAATACCACCTCTTTGACTAATATCTGATTTTGCTTTTTTTAACATAGCTCCTACTTCTTCAGGAACTCTTTTTTTAGGATCTAAAGACGCTTGTAATATCAAGTTTTCTACATCAGCAATTCGTTGATCGTCAGCACCACGTGCTTGTTGCTCTTGTGCTATATTTTGTGTAAAACCACCAACTAAACCTTTTATGAATCCTAAACCGATACTCATTGTTCATCTTCTTCCGTTTTTAATTCTGCGTTTAAAAAGTTTTCTTCAAGAGGTTTGTTACCTTCACGTATAGACTGATTTACATTTTCTTTTATAAATGCAAACATACGTGGGTTGTTTGTTTTAATCATCTTAAAGAATGTTTTATCATCCATTGTATCTTCTTCACCTGCATCTTTATTTTCAAACATACGGTACGGCACTCCATCTTCTTCTGCCATTCCTGCTACAACGGTAGCTAAAGCAGGTTTTATGAGTAATCCAACATCAGGTGTAAATCTACCATCATGAAAACCTTGCAGTATATAACCCTCAACCATAGTTTCTACTGACACGCCACCAATAAGTAGTTTTATCATCTCGTTACGCACTTTTGGTTTTTTGAGTGAACTTATAGCTCTAGTTAAAACTATCTCTGGATCTACATCTACAGGTGGATTACCCCACGACCATCGTGTGTTATCTGTGGTAAGAGAATGACCGGGAGGTGCTACAGCAAATTCATCTTTTGCTTCTACTGAACCTCTCATGGGTTGCATCTCTTCATTCATACCCTCAATCATTATTCTAAACCTCTTGATTTTCTAGATGTTTTTGTTTTCTTTGCTACGCCTTTAACAGTAGTCGATCCTATACCTATTGTTTTTTGTCCTGTTACTTTGGTTGGTGATACAAGATAACTTGAAAACATATTATTCATTTGTTGATTATACGAACTTTGTGCTAATTGTGTTAGATATGATCTAACGTCAGGATTGGCATACCCTATATTTACAGGATTACCTGTCGCAGGACTTGTTCGTGTGTAAGCTCTAGATCCAGATGTTAAGTCTCCAACTGATCTAGCTTGCTTTCTAAATGATGGTTGACTAAAATACTGTTTATCTGTTCTTTTGCCTGTTGTTTTATCGTAAAGACCTGCTACTTCACTATACACTTTGTAACCTTTTTTTGCAAATCCAACTACATCTTTAATGTCATCTACTAGGTAATCTCCTGCAGTCATAAGATCTCCCGGAACTGTAACACCATACTCATCTAATGTGCTTTTAGCTTCAGCAGTATAATCTAGTGCTTCTGCAACCCAATTCACTGTAGGATCAATCCAACCTGTTAAATCTTGCCAAAGACCCATATTAAAACTCCTTTAACCTTCTCTTATCCACGTTCCAAGCCAATTGCCAACTCCTGTAGCTATTGAGTCTTTCATCTCTTTATCATACAATTCTTTAGTATTTGCAAATTCCATAGCCATAACACCTATCTCGTGTTGTCTTTGTAATTGTGATTCTGACTTTTGAAAGTTCCAAGCTGCATTATCTCTGTATTTTTGCCACAACTGAGACAATGCAGTTTGTGTAAGATTATATTGATTCTGAACATTTATTCTGTTGGTTTCATTTTGTAATGCTGTATCTGCAGTATTTATCTGTCGTCTCCACTGTGTGTTTGACTGATCGATTGCAAACTTCATATTGGCATTGAACTTATCACGTGCATCTCTCATAGATGAATTAAATTGATTCATAGCATTTGTTTCGCCTGCGTTAAACTGTTCTACTGCAGCAGTTCTGTTTGCATTGGCTGTTTCGACTTGTGATCCAAGCTCTGCAAAGAACTCTTGTACTTGTGTTTCATTCTTTGCATTGAACTCTCTTCGTGCATTTTCTTCTGCAGAGTCTTTGAATAAACCCTGTGTCAATGCACTGTAACTAAGTTCGTTTGACTTTTGTTGTGCAGATAGATTGGCTGTATCTACAGATAATAGTGACTGTGCGTTCGTCACAGCACCCTGTAATCGTGCAGATAGGTTTGCTTTATCCATCGCAGCGAATGTGGCCGCATTAGCTAAAGCACCCTGTTGTGCGTTGTTTAGGTTTTGTAATTGTATAGTCGCATACTTGTTTGCATCTTGGACTGCAATCGGAATACCTGATTCCATGACGGCTTGCGTTATGGCCGCAGAAGCCATGCTTGATGCACCCAGACCTCTTGCCTGCATAACTGCTGATACTTTACGAACGGCAGGCGTTGCCCATGCAGGTAAATCTTCACCCTCTTTAAGAGATTCAAACAGACTACCGAGTTGAAATTTTACTGTAGCTCTTTGATCTAGTTCGGCTTGTGCAGGATCAACTATAGATTGCTGACTAACAGTTCCTTGTGGTATGTCAGATATAACAGCTTTAGGATCTGATATCTGTGCAACTTTTGCTTCACCTATCTGTGGTACATTCGTTGCAACGGAACTTATCTGTCCTATACCTTCTTGACCAACAGGTTTTGCAGGAGTGATGGGAGTTATTGTAGGTGCAACAGGTGAAACTACATCACCAGTTACGGTTGTTCCTGTTGTTGTTTGTAACTCATCTTGTTTTACGGTAGGCAGTACAGGTTCAACTTTAGGCATAACCCCCTGTTGTCCACTAGCAAGCTTACCTATTTCTTGTTTGAGTTGATCGTCTGTAGTTATTGTTGCCATTATCTATTTCCAATCAGTATCTTATCCAACTTATCTTCTAATCTTTTGAGTGCATCCATAAGATTGTGCATATCATCTTTCACATCATCCTTACGTGCATAATCTTCTCGTGTCTTGTTCAAGAGTATCTGTATGCGTTTGACCTCTTGGAACATCTTGTTAAATGCCCAACCGAATGGTACAACGACCATAGTCAGGATTATGTTCCAAAATAACATTGGGTCTATGCTGTCCATGTTATGCGTTCTCTAGTGCTGTTATTCTTGCTTCTAATTCTTGTATAGTTTTTACTAGTAGAGGTACAAGTTTGCTTTGGTCTATGCCTTGATATTTTGGTACAGTTTTACTAGCAACCCAAGATGTATTATTTGCATATGTTCCATCAGATTTACCTATTGTCCAATCTTCTTCAGATACGTTTGTATTAAGGACTATACCATCTGCATTAAGAACAACATTAGTTATATCTTCTGTTCCATCTTTAGTTCCACTAATAGCTTCAGGCACAATGCTTGAAACCTCATGTGCAAGAAAACCATCTACTGTAGTATCTGCATCTGCTTTAAAATTAAAACGAGATGGTTTGAGTTGTTTTAGTCTTGTTGTTGCGTCAAAATCATACGTTACATTTTCTTTTAAACGATAATCAGAACTTGTAGAGTAAGTTGTTGCAGAGCCATTAGTAAATATACTTCCCACTGACCCATTGCCATTAAAAAAAACAAGATGGTCATAACCACTAGTTCCAGAGTTAGCACTTTTCCAAAAGTTTTGACCTTGAGTACCACTTACTCTTACTCCAACTTGTGAAGCACTAGGTTCTACTCCACTAGTATTTACATAAAAATGACCATCTGCATTAACTCTTGTACGTTCCGACCCAGCAGTCATTATTGCTACAAAATTAGAAGTAGCATTACCAAAAACTGCATTGTTTGTGTTTGTGCCAGTGCCAAATACAACAGCTTCACCATTATTGCTAAGATGTATTGAGCCACCAGATACAGTAAGTGTGCCAGTAGGACTGTTAGTGCCTATACCAACTTGATTGTTACCACCATCAACAAACAACATATTAGCATTGCCATTTGATTCAACACGAAAGTCTATGTCGTTTGACCCTTCATTTATGACAACACCTTCAGAATTTAATTGTAAATCTGGTGAAGAAACACCACCTATCATACGATAGAACTCTAACCTTGCATCTTCAGTTCCGTCAGAAGCATCAAGAAGAACTGTTTTTATTTGTCCATAAGTTACATTTTGAGAGTTATCATTTCTGCCTATAAAATCTATAGTAGATAAATCATCACCATCTGCAGGAGAACTAGAGTTTCTATAAAATACAAGATTTGGTCCTTCACTAGCATCTGCATCAGTAGATGTAAGTGTAAGTTGGTCTGTATTATCAGCAGTACTTATAGTTGTACCATCTAATATGGTAGCACCTGCTCCTATCAGTTTTGCTGTATCACTTGCTCTTGTCATTGTTTGCTCCCTATATAGCCGATATGATAAAGGCTAATAATTCACTATATCTTACACCTAATCTTGTTTTTTCTGTGTAGCCTTCAGTAGCTTCTTCCCTGACATCTCTGCGTGTATAAGCATCTTTTGCTTCTATACCTTTTTCTTCATCAGCTTCTACTGCATCTACAGTTATTTCTTTTTCCCACCAAGTATCAGAACAAAACATTGCATACTTAGTTGCATCTAAACCCTCTGCTTTAAAAGCATCTTCTAAGTCTTGTGCTATAATACCAAAATGAGTTCTTGCATTATCACCTTTAATTTCTACTTTAGACTTCCATCTAAACTTTCTCATTAGACCTTTAGCAACTACAGCAACTCGTTTTTCTGCATCATTAAGTTCTTCTATATCTTGTTTTTCATTTCTGTCTGAAGTTTGTATTGTTCCATTACTTGCATGAATATCATCAAATCTTTGACCACTACCACCTAAATTCATAGTATCATCAGCAATGCTAGTACCTTGTTGACAAGGGACAATTCTTTGTGCCGAAGAACTTGACACAAAAGCAAGACCACTAGTATGTGAAGCTGTGGTTGCATTACCAGTAATTGCTATAGTGTCAAAGTCTGTAGAAATAGTGCCTACAGCAGTGTTATCTTTTCTAAATTCTATAAGATTTCCAGCACTTGATGTTCTATTAAGAAATATATTAGTATTGCCATCTCTTGTAGAAACTATCGTTCCACTTGTTTCTAGCTCTATACCAGTAACACCTGCAGTTGTATTTGCTTTTCCTACTAATAAAGAACCTGCACCAGACATATCAAATCGTGCAGCTTCAATAGTAGAAGAACCATCAAGACCTTTAAATATTATATCCTTGTCTGCACCTAATGATTCAATAACAAAATCACCTGATGAGTTTTGAAGATTACCCCAATTAACTGTGTCATCTTGTAATACTACTTGACCAGAATCTGAATTTATTACTAATTGACCTGCTACATCTATCGTTAAATTACCACTTGATAAGTCAATCTCTGTGCCATCTATAGTTATGTTATCTATATTAACACCTGCATTGGCTGTAACTGCACCTGTGATACCTAATGTACCACCTACTGTGCCATTACCTGTTACATCAAGAGTACCACCCATCGTAACATTGCCATCAAATGTACCACCATCTGCTTTACTTACAGTGTCTGCTACCGAGAATACATCGTAGACTACAACTTCAATCATGTCACTTACAGTAGCACCTGTAGCGAGTACAACAGTCGTGCCTGTAGTAGCTGTGTAGTCAGCTTCACTTAGCTTCACACCATTTTGGTACACATCAACGTAGTTACTGTCTTTGTAGCTTAACGTGATATTCTCTGCACCTGCACCACTGAATGATGTTTGGGATGCAGTAGCAGTGTATGTATGTTTCTGTCGTACTCCGTTAGATGGAGATACTCCTAAGTATGCCATTATGCGTTCTCCAATGCTTCAATACGTGCTATTAACTGTTGTATTACAGATATATACATTGCATCTTTTTCACCAAGTTTAGATGTCAATGCCATTAAATCTTCGTCTAAATATTGTGCTTCTATGTGTGTGTTTCCATCTTCGTCTAGTGGAGTAAGAGGAACTTGAGATACCCATTGTGTATCTATGTTTTGCAAATCTTGAGCTAAAAATCCTATTTGATTTGTTTTATCCATATGAAGTTCTGGGTGTTTCCAATTAAACTTTTTAACATCATAAGATTTAAATTTTGTTAAATCATATGTATAATCAGTAATATCTTTTTTTAATCTTGAATCAGAGTTTGAGCCAATACTTGTATCTGTGGCAGTTATATCTCCATTAGCTGCAATTCTAAACTTTTCAGAAAAAGAAGTATTTCGTGTGTTTACAATAAAGTCTGCTTTTCTTGACCCATCAGTAGAGTCTGGAGCTACAAATCCTATTACTCCCATATCTTCAGTAGTTGTACTACCAGTAGAATTAGGAACTCTAAAACCTATATAAGGTCCAAAGCCACTACTCCGAGCAGTAGCACAAACTAAGTCTATAATTCCATTTCCACCTGATGGTGCATTTACAGAACTAGCTGTAAAATTTGATTGATTTCCAGTTATATCTATACCAGTTGAAGTTGTTTCAAACGTTTTAACATTATTGTGAGAAATTTCTACTGCACCATCAGATATAGCTTTAATCATATCATCACCATCAGTATTCTCTACTAAGAAATTAGCACCATTGGTTTGTACAATTAAATCCCCAGTTCCATTCTCTTCTATATAGGAATTTGAACCATCATGAAATATTCTTAAATCAGGACCTGCACCAAACATTACCTTTGCATTGTCAGGAAACAGTATATCATCCGTACCAGTTGGCACAGTAAACACAGTAGCATCTGCATCGTTCTTAACAGTTATATCAGAGGTAGACCCTTGTCCTGTAAGTATCAAACCTTCAGCACTTGTAAATCCTATTGCTGCATCGTCACCTGCTGCAGTGTCTCCTGTAACATTAACTGTTCCTGCTGACGTTACATCACCACTAAACGTACCTGTGGTTGAATCAATGGCAGTTGCAATTATATTTTCAGGTTTCTTTCCTATGTATGGCATATTATGTAATCTCCATATAACTCATTGCTACTGAAACTTTATCTGCTACAGAACAGTCTACAGATACTCTGTCATCAGCATTTAAAACAATCTTGTTACCTGACATAATCTCTACAGATGAACCTACAGGTATAGGTACGTCTTTTATAAGATGTGCTGTAGTATTCTGTGTTGAGCCTGATTGGTTTGTTGTACTTACTAGTTTAACAGAAGCCGTAACTTGTGCTGTGTGAACATTTGCGAGTGTCAGTCCTATAACAACAGCAGTGGTGTTGTCTGGACAATCATATATCTCTTCAAAAGTTCCTGCACTTGCAGGTGCAACATCCCTTGTTGTTAATTTAAATGTATTTGCCATGTTATTATCCTAACGCTATTGCAAGTGCAGTTGGATCATCCGTTGTAAATCCTGCACTACTTAAATATGTTTTAACATCAGATAAAGCAACTTGCTTCATTGTTCCGTTGTCGTTTGTTACCACTCTGTCTGCATCTACTAATGTGGTAGAAGAAGCAGATGTATTACCATCCATGATGTTTAGTTCTGTTGTAGTCGAAGTTACTCCATCGAGTATATTTAATTCTGTTGCAGTGGATGTAACTGCTACATCTTCATTTATCTTTGGCGATGTTAATGTTTTATTTGTAAATGTTTGTGTACCTGCTAACGTAGCCACAGTAGAATCTATTGCAAAAGTAACAGCATTACCACTGCCACTCGTATCAATACCTGTGCCACCTGTAAATGTTAAGGTTTCACTATCTAAGTCAATGCTTAACGCACCACCACTGTCAGCTTGGAAATCTAAATCTTCTGCAGTTAACTGTGTATCAACGTAAGCTTTTACAGACTGTTGTGTTGGTACAAGAGTAGCACTGTTGGATGCCATGTTATCTTCGTCAACAAATGCTGTGATAGTTATACTACCGTCTGATAAACTACCATATGTGACTGTGCCTGTAGTTGTTATGGCTGATGAGCCGTTGTCTATAGCACCAAAACCACTCGTAATGCTACCAGAGTTTAATGCACCTACTGTTGTTACATTTGATAATGTATCTAGTGCAGATTCAAAATAAGTCTCAAAGTCAGTTAAGGCAACTTGCTTCATTGTGCCTGCATCGTTGACTACAACTCTGTCTGCATCTGCAAGCGTAGTTGATGATGCTGAAGTATTACCATCCATGATATTTAATTCTGTTGCAGTGGATGTCACACCATCAAGTATGTTAAGTTCTGCAGCAGTAGAAGTTACATTCGTTCCACCGATATCAAGTGTAGTCATGGATACTTCACCTGCTACAGTAACCACACCACTAGTGAGTGTTAGTAAATCTGTGTCATCTGTGTGTCCAATAGTTGTTCCGTTTATAACAACATCGTCTATATCTAGTGAACCACCTGTAATTAAACCTGTAGTTGTGATTGTGGATGAGCCTGTATCAATCGTACCAAAGCCACTCGTAATGCTACCAGAGTTTAACGCACCAACAGTCGTGGCCGCAGTAGTTACAAGATTAGGCATTGCAGTTATTTCATCGTCAAAGTAAGCAGATAAATCAGTGACTGCCACCTGTTTCATTGTACCATTATCGTTGAGTACAACTCTATCTGCATCTGCTACCGTTACTGATGATGCACTTGTGTCACCATCAAGTATGTTTATCTCTGTAGTTGTTACAGTAGCACCATCAAGTATTTCAAGCTCTGCTTCAGATATGCCTGCACCACCTATTGTCAGTGTGCCTGATATATCTACGTTACCATTTATATCTATGGTAGTGGCTGCTATTTGTACTTCTGTGTCTGCGATGATGTCGAGTTGTCCATCGGCACTCGAATTGATGTATATTGCTGTATCTCTGAATTGCAACTTCTCTGTAGAAGCAATAAGTATGTCGTCACTAAACTCAAAATAATCCTCATCTTCCATCCATTTAAGGACACCATCTGATGTTTCGCCATCAAATGTAATTGTTATATCTGTGCCTGCAGTTCCTGCACCGAACGTAAGCGTGTTGCCTAATAGCTTTGTAATAGGTCCACCCTCGTTGGCTGTGCCATCGTGAGTGTGTCCAGTCGATGCTTGAAAGGCTGCTAATAACTGATCAAACTCATTGTTGGTTTGAGCCGCAGTTATTACATCTCCGTCAGTGTAAGAAGATTGTCTTGTATAGGTTGCTCCCATTTATCTTCTTGCTCCCAGTTGATATTCTAATTGAAATCCTTTTAGTGAATAAGGTGCTGATGTTCCACCATCGTTAACTCTAACGGCTACAGCAAAACCTGATCCTTCTACAGGCTGTCGAACTAATGGTTGTGAAGGACCACCGTATGTTCCCGGAACAGATGATGTTGCTCCGTATGTAGATGTTCCGTATATAGCTTGAACATCAGTTGAATCTAAAGCGTAAGCTGCAGGTCGTGCGGCATCTTTACTTTCATAATCATATCTAACAAATAAATCTGCATCGATAGACGATTCAGGTGCATAGTTAATAATAACTCGTTGCATATTTTTACGTATTCCGGGGTCATTCATTGTAAGATCTGGACTACGATATCTTCCTAGTATGGCAGTTCCATCAAAATCATTACCTGACTCTTGCCTGTATATGAATCCGTCATCTGCTCCGTGTATAGCTATAACATCTCCTGCTGATACAAATGTATCTGTGGCAGTGGGTTTTATACCTTGCATCTCCGAAAACTCAAACTGCTGACCTCTAAGAACACAAATAACACCTTTTGTTTTTGACTCTGCTAAACCACTCTTTGTAAAGAATATTCTGTACTGTGTTTTGTCAGGTATAACAAGAGATGTAAAATTAGATGCGTCAGACAAGTTTGCATCAAACAAACTTTGCACGTTAGAACTTATTGTTCCCAATTCAACGTCACCAATTCTTGCAGTACCTGCGATGGTACGTAATCCATCAGGACCTAAGAATATAAGGTCACCTGCAAATTCTTGAATAGTTGATCCGTTTATGCACCCTATGTTTCTTGTTACAGGTTTTACTGCAAAATCAGATAGGGATGAACCTGTTACTTGGAATATTCTGTTTTCGCAAAATATAAACAAACTGTCACGGAATGTTTTAAGTCCTGTCACAGTGTCGTCAACTTTTATACTACCTGCACCAGACCCACTACTAAACGCATCCTCATCAAACGGTTGGCTGAATATAACTTCTTGAGGTGTGGTAGATTTGCCTGCATAGAACATATGATTCTTAAATGCAACCACAAACTTAGAACCTGCTACTGCACTTTCACTTACATCTGTTGCACTAAATGAAGAGTTAAATACAGTAGGTGCGTTTGTTTGATCGACAACTATTAATTTGTCGTTCCCATCAAAGTTAAATCTTTCAAAAGAGTATCGACTTGCATTGGTACGACCTGTATCTCGTTCTGTCCAACTTGACCCACCGGGAGTAGCTGTAAATATCTTCTCTCCACGTGCAGCAACAACACTTGATCCGAACGTTGCAGTCATAAGTATTTCTTCATCTGCTGAACTTGTCTGTGGTACAACGGCAGTTACATATTTGCTAAAACCATTTATCCTTCGATAGCCACCTTCGATGTCAGGCTCAAAGTTAAGAAGTTCAAGAGCTTGACCGGGTTTCATTATAAATGTAGATTGGTTAAGAACTAACCCACCTTCACATACAAATGGAAACGCACCTGTCTGACTCAACTCTGGCATTAGACGGCTCTCATGTATAATTGTTTGTTAATTAACTCGACACGCATACGCTTGATTGACTTATCAAATTGCATCTGTGCAAGTTGTGCATTTTGTACATCACCACGCAAAGTATACGCATAATACTTTGCTCTTTCTATTATTACGTTTTCAAAGCGAGTTGGTATAGAAGATGTATCGGTTGACGCACTTAGTGCCGTGTGTGTAGCATAGTAGTAGTATTTTACAGTATATGTTGCTTTGTCAGGAACAGGAGACAAACCTATATTGTTTTCAGGATCTTCATAAACATAGACAGGTATGGCTCGTGAGTTGCCTGTTGGATCTGTATCTCTTTCGTGATAGTTGTCGAGATACTCACTGTAAGTTATATACTCAAGTGTAATTTCTTTTTTATCTGCAGCTTCAAGAAATGTAAAACTGTCGAAGTCTACTGTTTTTGTGTTTGTTGTGCTTAGTGCAGATCTAGTATAAAGACGTGTGCCTGCAGTAGTCGTAAAACTTTTGTTAATAACTGTGAAGGGCCATTCGGTATCTGCATTTATTATGTCATCTATTCCACGATTAACGTAGTCTTTTACTGCAGTTTGTACACCACGTGATGAACTAAAGTTACTACTTGTTAGTTCTACTTCGTTTAGATCTCTTAGTACGTTGTTGATTAATACTAGATAACTGCTTGCCATGTTTAAGTTTCTCTTGAACTTTTTTAATTTCTAAATAGTGTCGTCTTTTTTGAGCTTTGCGTAACGGACTATTTAGCTTTTTGTTGATATCCACTACTTCTTCAGGAGTCAGTAGTTTGTAAGGTTTGGTATCAACAGGTATTAGTAAACGTAAATTTTTTTTTTAATTTAATTATTCTGTAGTTACCCACTTTTACGTGCCTTCTTTAATTGCTCTTTGGCTCGCTTTGCTATTGCAACAACTTCCGTTTTACCCATTACTTTTGCACGTTGTTCCATGACTGTAAGAATTTGTATCTTTCTCGCATACGGTTTATTGATTCTTTTAACTTTCGCAACCGTTGCTCTGGCATCAGACGGAGTAGCAAATTTGATTCTAACCGTATCTTTAGGATTCTCATCCGTGTATAAACGTCTGTCACTACCTTTAGGTTTCTTACCTGTGCCTACTTTAGGGTCTTTTTTCTTAGTCACTATGAAGCTTTTTCTTCTTCTTTTATTTCTTTGATAGCACTAGACATCATAGTATTTAATGTTTTTAGTTTTTCATTGGCAGTTATGATATCGTTCAAAGATTGATCAATTAAATTTAACGCAGCGTTACTGTTGTTTAATACGGCTTGTGCGTTTTCAATTTGTAGTTGATATTGAAAAGCTAATGCTTGTGCGGCTAATTTCTTCATGGGGTACTCCTTTTTAGGATTATACAGATAGACTGCCTAAATGTCAATCTATTTATGGTTTATATATACAAGAGCTAGTAAACAAACAAAGCCTATTATCATAAGAAATACTATGGTATACGTAATATATTCAAATATCTCTTCACGTCTTTTCGCTTTTACCTTTTCTGCGTAGCGTCTAGACTTACGTGCTTCACCTTGAAAGGCTTGCCAATCTTGCCACAATCCCGGTCTACCTAAATATATCATGATTTTCTTGAGTTCTTCTTCTTTTTCTTTTATTTGCTCAAGAGCCATGAACTCTTCTAAATCACCACTTGCACCTTGTTTGCTACTTGCTTTCTTTTCTATTTGTTCTTTTGCAAATACAAAATCACTAATCTGTTTAGCACAACCTGAAAGTTCTTTTCCGTTGGATACAAATTGTTTGATCACCGAAAAAGCAGCGTTTGCCGCTGCAAGTTCTGCTAACATAGTATTCCCCTTACTTGTTTACTGGCTTACAATAAGCCGTTATTTTTCTATTGCCATCCTTATATGGTATTGTTGATTGTTTAGTTAAACGTTCTGCAAAGTAAAGACACGTGTCAATGTTGTCAAATCTCTGTGTTTGGTTTATCACTCTCGTGTCGATCATGAAGATCAGGAGAAACTCTATCATTGTGATGACAATCGCATGAACATTCTTCGCAATCGCAGTCGTAACATTCGCAAGTCTCGCATCGTTTTTTACCTGCCATAAAACTCATACCCCAACTTCATCATCTCTGCTAAACCCTCGCTGCGTTTTCCAACCTGAGTTGCCCAACGTGAGTCAAGCATCTGCTCGCTTGCTTCGTAGAAATCACCCACCTCTATAGCTCCCCACATCTTAACAAATTTCATAAGACGAGGAACACCCATATTAAATCCCATATCTACAAGGCACATCTGTCGTACAGAATCAAGTTGATTTACAACAGGTTTTCTTTCGAGTAATTCTTTTTCTACATTGCTTATATCGTTTCGACACAGATAATATGCTTCTTCTCGTGTAAGACCCTGTTCAAGTATATCTTCAAGTGTCTTACCTATGTAATTTAACTCAACATCTGTGATGCCACCATCTTCTAAGTTTCTACCTATGCCGATTGTGCTTATACCTAAGATGTCTCTATACGGTTCAAGCACCACACCTTCATGCTTGGCAACCATTTCTACAAATTCATCTGCGTCATACTTCATTTTAAAAATCCACTCTGTATTGTAAATTCATTGCTTTTGTTTTTTTACCACTCATAGGATCTATTCCTGTTAAACTAACATTAAGATTACCATTTCCTATGTCTGATACATTGTAATCTAATGTAATTTGATTATCACTACCTTTTTGATTTTCAAAAAATCTTTTGCTTAACTGTACACCAATTCTATTGTTTTCATTTATTTGATAACCTAAAGCACCACCTATATTATTTTCTATACTTTTCCATGTCTCTTCATAAGTTCCAGTTGGCACTCCTTTATAAGTGCCTTTTTCTTTTGCAGTGCCTGTCACTTTTGTTCTAGCACCAAATCCTGTTAAACGTAAAGGTCTTAGATCAAAACTAACATCACCCTGTATTTGTCGTAGTTTTTCTTTAACTTCTGTATCTATACGAAAATCAGGAACATCAGAGTATGGTGTTAAAGATTCTTTTGTTGTTTTGTTTTTAGCTTTAATATCTAGACGACCACTAATTTTTGATTTTTTACGTCTTTGAATTGGAGGTCTTTGTTTTGAAAAAGTTGGTGCTGATTTTATAGCTCTTGCTAATTCTTCGCCAGTGAACATGGGTTTTCTAGGTTGATTAGAATATTTTTTATCATTCATGCAATCTCTACCTTTCTACCTCTATGTATTCTACCACCCTCTGCAGCTTTCTTTCTTCGTCTACCTGATGCAGTAACAGACCACTTCACTGCTTTAGGTCCTGTTTTCTTACTTGCTTCTTTTTTGCTTATCTTACCTGCAACGGCTTTGGGTCTACATGCAGGATAGGGTCGTGTTTTCTTTTCTTTGCCAGACCGACCACATTTCTTGCCAGTCTTGACATCACGCCAATCCTCTTTAAACCACTTGGTTAGACTCATTAGTAAGTGCCACCACGTTTCTTGTATGTACGCACAAGCCATGCGTTTGCATATGCACTTGGGTAAACCTTGAACTTACGCTTTGCTTCTGCTTTTACTCTAGCGTATAATGATGGATTTTTTGGCTTAGAGCCACTCTTCTTTTTTGCTTTTCCACCACCTGACATGCCAGATCCACTATTATAATAAGTTTTCATATTCCTAGTTCTCCTTTTTTCTTAGGTCTACCAAATAGTTTTGTTTCTCTATCTTCTTTTTTTTGTAATTTTTGTTCTTGTTTTTTTAAACTTTCAAGCAATTGTTCCATACTCATATCACTACTTCTAGGTTGAGCGTAATTTTTTATTTTAGCTTTGTATTCATCTTTTTTATATTTAATAACTTTACCACTTCTATCGTAAGCTTTTTTTCTTTCGTCTCTTTTAATTACGTTTCTTAATTTTTGACCACCATCAGGTCCATCATCATGAAATTTTTTTTGTAATCTTTTTCTTTCTTCTTCTTTACGTTTTTTAATTGCTTTTTTCTTATAATCCATTTGTTCTTTATATTTTTTTTTGGTTATGGGATTTCCAAAATAATCTCTGTACTGCTCTTCCATTATTTTTTCCTTAACATCTTTGCTGCTTGACCTACACCTTTGATACCAAACGATGCAGAAATTGCTATATATAATAAGTATTGATACCATTCAGGTAACGTTGCTAGTATCTCAAACCCTTCTTTTACATAGTCTCTCATTCCGGGGATGAACACAAGTATGGCAGGAGCAAGTAGCACAACTAACGCAAACTCGTCTTTCCAAGAATCCACTGTAGCATCAGCCATCTTGCCTTCCCATGCAACCTGACCTGTTGCAACCTTTTCTGCAACAGTCGCACGAGCTTTAGCTTCTGCAACTTTAGCCTGTCCGTCTGCCTTTGTCTTTGCAAGTTTGTTTTCAAACCAAGTGCCTGCGAGACTACTAATAGGTCCTATAAGAGCCGATAACACTAGATTCTCCCTTGAGACTTGTGTAGCATATTTACATAGCGTCTGTAAAAATTATTACTAATTTTATTAAAAAACTTAAACAATATAAAATTAATTTCAGTTAACATTTGATATCCTATGTTTTTAATTTTTTCTTTTTGTTTCTACTTAATTGTGGCACTCTGTACAGTGCGTCTGATCCACCCTCATTACCTGCAGGAGACTTAAATTTGAGAGGGGGTTTAGCTTTCTTTTTCTTATCATCATAAGTTATAAAAGGATTTAGCCTAGATCTACCTTTATCCATTCTTTTTTTCTTACCACTAAGAGGTAAATTTTTCTTAGGTGCTTTTGGTTTAGGTTCAGGATTGTATACTCTTCCTGTGTACGTAGTAGCTTTTTTCTGCTCTGACATCATAGGTTTTCTTGGTGGATTAGAATAGAGTTTATCTACTCCTCTAAAGTCTGGTTCTTTTATACTTTTAGGTCGTAGTTTTGGTTTTGTAACTTTAGTTGCACCAGATTGGAACTCTACATTACTATCCTTTCCAGATCTCTCTTTCATATACTGCTTTGTCATGTGTGTCTCCTTAACACTTCCATCGTCTCCTTGCTTGTCGTAATCTGCTATTTGGATTCTTAGCAGCTTTGGGGAACTTTTTCATTTGCCCTGCAGATCTAGCACAAAAGGACTTACGTCTCTTTGCGTCTTTACTTCCGGGTTTGACCTTGCCTGTTACAGCAGTCTTGAGCTTACTTCCGGGATTCTCTTTACGGTATTTTGCAACACCTTTCTTGGTCATCCCTGCACCAGACTTGGTGGGTCGTTTGTCACCACTCTTGATGGTGTACCCTTTCATGCTCCCACGTTTCTTGGTCATTGACTAAGCCTTTACTAGCTTGTATCCCATTTTCTTAGCAGCAGATCTTACAGAAGCTAAAGTCATCTTACCACCTGCTTTGCCACCTTTTGACATCATAGTTGGTTTTTTCATGCCACCCATAGCTCCACCTTTAGCCATGTACTTTTTGGTTTTGCCGCCACCTTTCATCATCTTTTTAGCTTTGCCACCACCCATCATCATTTTCTTCTTGCCCATCATTAGTCATTCTCCGAATATAAGTTATCAAACGTTATTGCAGGATCAAGATAAGTTTCGTGAATCTCTGCATTGTGTATATACTGGCTAGGTCTAAAGTCTGGAGGTCCTTCGCCAGTCTCCCAGAGTGCAGGACTTGTTGCTCTGACTCTGTTGTTTGGTAGGGCAACGATGTTACCTGTCCAATCTCCTGCGTCTATTAACTGTAGTACGTGACTTTGTTTATGTTGTGCAGGATCATCTGCTATGTCACTTTCTGTGTAGTCTACAGTAAACAGATATTGTCCTTTGTGAAACTCTCCGTCTATCTTGCAAATCCACGGAGAAGAACTAACTCTATCTAACTTCATTACCGAATGATGATGTGAACTGCAATCCCACGGTTGAGCCAAATGCGTTGGCATTTTCTGCGGCCACTCTTCGTACGGTATATCAGCAACGAGTGCTGTTATCGGCATCCTTGCCCACATTGCACCACCGTGTACGTTTTGTTCGTTCTCATCGTCATCACTTTCACATCCTGTAAATACAACCTGAAAGCTAAGACATCTGTCTGGCACTGTGTTCACGGCTATTGCTAGTGCGTGTAAATATTCACCGTGATACATTTGGTGGTTATGTGTAAATTCTTTTCGTACCCAACACTTAAAGTGTGGTATGTTACTTATTAGGTATGACATATGTTACCCTCGCATATATGACATTTACCCCCTTAAAAGATAAGAGAGCAAGTTGCCCTGCTCTCCTATAATAGTTTTATGTTCCAGTAGAAACTGTAGCAGTTTCGACAGGGTTTGCAGAGATGTCAGCTAGAACAACGTGTATTCTAAATCTGGCAGCACTTTCACCTGTTGATCCACCATCGATGATTAACGCATCGATTGTGTCTGCTGAAGTTAATACTCTAGCATTAGCACCTGAAGCACCCACAGCAGCTTCTAGAAAAGGTGTAAAACCTGCAGCCAATACTGAACCGTCAACAAAACAGTCCACATCGCCACCTGTAATACCCACATCTAAAGTGATGTCTGTGTTACCTCTAGCTTCTAAAACTTCAAGAACACCTGCAACGATCATAGTATCAGCAGGAACATCAATCAATTGAATGACGTCTCCTCCTGCACCACCATCTGCAGTGTCATGAACTTTAGATGTCACCACGTAAGGTCTTGCGACATTACCCGGATGACCTGCAGTTCCTCCATTAGGAGTTCTATCTATTGTAGCCATAGTTAATCCTCCCTATTAAGCAAAGTCTATGATGCCACGTACAAGAGCTTCAGGTCTAAGGACTTTTCTTCCAAAAACGTGTAACCCTCTAACAACATCAGAGAATGATTCAGTTGAACGTACCACTTCGGTCTTAGCGATGTGAGACGCTGTAGCCGCAGCAGAAATATGTCCTGCCATAATAATATTTTCAGAAGCGTCTGTAGCGACACCTGATAATGTTACTTGGTCAGTACCTGCTGTACTATTTAATGCAGTAGACTTGTAGCAACTAAAGCCTGCAAGTGTACCGGGGGTTGCAAGTCCGTTTCTT
>VMHT01026606.1_pt1 | contig 51466 bp, 51 predicted proteins | sample 4693611 | NCBI WGS metagenome assembly VMHT01 (sample SAMN12280063, study PRJNA550983) | marine metagenome | isolation source: seawater sampled from same location over 5 years 0.02-0.2 micron viral filtrate | place: USA: collected off the coast of southern California halfway between the port... ... | reverse complement strand
CGCAATGGGGCCAAATTGATTTTGTAGTTCATGCCGTGGCGTTTTCAGACAAATCAGAATTATCAGGTGAATATTTAAATACATCTAGAGAAAACTTTTTAAGAAGTATGCTAATTTCATGTTTTTCATTCACTGAAGTTTCTAAAGAAGCTTCAAAAATCATGAAAGAAAATGGAAGTTTATTAACGCTTACTTATGAGTCTACAAAAGCAATTCCTAATTATAATGTCATGGGTGTCTGCAAATCTGCACTTGAAGCTAGTGTAAAATACTTAGCGAGAGACTTGGGACAAAAAAAACTGAGAGTTAACGCAATTAGTGCTGGTCCAATTAAAACCTTAGCTGCTTCAGCTATTGGTGATGCTAAGTTTTTATATAAGTGGAATGAAGATCATTCTTTTCTTAAAAGAAATGTTGATATTCATGATGTTGGTAACTCGGCTTTATACTTATTGAGTGATTTGGCTGCTGGTGTAACTGGAGAAATTCATTACGTTGATGCTGGTTATAATAAAGTGGGTATGCCTGATCCCAAAAATATGTCTTAAGAAGCTTTAGCTTGTTTCATTGATAGTTTAACTTTACCTCTATCAAATCCAACAACTTTTACTGAGACTTCGTCGCCTTCTTTAACTACATCGCCAACTTTAGCTACTCTTTTATCTGCTAACTCGGAAATATGAACTAAACCATCTTGTTTTCCTAAAAAGTTTACAAAAGCTCCAAACTCCATAATTTTTACAACTTTACCTTTGTAAATTTTTCCCATTTCAGGTTTAGCAATTAAATTTTTAATAAATGCTAATGCTTTATTTCTTGACGCTTCATCTGGAGCTGCGACTGTTACTTCGCCTGTATCATTCACATCTACTTTAGCTCCTGATGTTTCTACAATCTCTCTAATAGTTGCTCCTCCTTTACCAATTACTGTTGCTATATCTTTTTTGTCAACTTTAATTGTCTCCATTTTAGGAGTATGTTTTGAAAATTCTTTTCTTGATGTTTTAATAGCTTTATTCATTTCGCTAAGAATATGTTCTCTTCCGCCTTTCGCTTGATCTAAAGCTTTTTCCATAATTTCAAAAGTAATACCTGTGATTTTGATATCCATTTGAAGTGATGTAATTCCATTTTTTGTACCAGCAACCTTAAAGTCCATATCTCCCAAATGGTCTTCATCACCTAAAATATCTGATAATACAGAAAATTCATCTCCCTCTTTAATAAGTCCCATAGCGATTCCAGCTACTGGCTCTTTAATAGGAACACCTGCATCCATAAGAGATAAAGAAGTTCCGCAAACTGTAGCCATAGATGAGGATCCATTGGACTCAGTAATCTCAGAAACTACTCTTAACGTGTAAGGAAAATTTTCTTTTTTAGGCAATGATGAGTTAATTGCTCTCCATGCTAATTTACCATGTCCTATTTCTCTTCTCCCTGTTCCAATTCTTCCACATTCTCCTACAGAAAAAGGAGGAAAATTATAATGCAACATAAAGTTAGATCTTTGCATACCTTCTAAACTTTCTAATCTTTGCTCATCGTCTGACATACCAAGAGTGGTTACTACAAGTGCTTGGGTTTCTCCTCTAGTGAATAATGCAGAGCCATGGGTTCTTGGTAAGACGCCAACTTCACATTTAATTTGTCTAACATCTGCTAAACCTCTTCCATCAATTCTTTTTTTATCTTTTAAAATTGCAGTTCTAACAATATCTTTTTCTAGAGATTTTAGTTGAGCCATTACTTGATTTTCTGTTAGTGACTCGTCTTCAGCAAACATTTCCTTACACTGAGTTTCAATTTCAGAAATTGCTGTAGATCTTTTCTTTTTATCTATTTCTTTAAATGCACTTCTTAAAACTGTTTCAAATTTTGCAGTAATTTTCTTCTTAACATCTGAGTGATCGATTTCTTCGACTTCCCATTTAGGTTTTCCAGCTTTTTTTGCTAACTTTTCAATCGCTTCAATTATTGGAACAAATTTTTCGTGACCAAATTTTACAGCATCTAGCATTACTTTTTCAGACAATCCAGAAGTTTCGGACTCGACCATTAAAACTGCATCTTTTGTACCTGCTACTACTAAATCTAATTCTGATTCTTTTAGTTCTTCTATAGATGGATTTAATAAATATTTTCCATCTTTATATCCAACTCTACTTGCAGCTATAGGACCTTGAAATGGTAAACCAGAAACAGCTAATGCGGCCGATGATGCAATAATCGATAAAACATCAGGTTGATTTTCTCCATCATAAGATAAAACTGTTGGAAGCAATTGAACTTCATTAAGAAAACTTGAGGGAAACAAGGGTCTAATGGGTCTGTCGATTAATCTTGAAATTAAAGTTTCTGCTTCTGTTGGTCTGGCTTCTCTTTTGAAATATCCGCCTGGTATTTTTCCAGCTGCATAATATTTTTCCTGATAATTTACAGATAATGGAAAGTAATCTTGTCCATCTTTTAATTTTTTCGCCCCAACAACAGTAGCAATCACTACTGTCTCGCCTAAAGATGCAATAATTGCTCCATCTGCTTGACGAGCAACTTTTCCTGTCTCTAAAGTTAATTTTTTACCATTAACTTCTAATTCTTCTTTATGTATTTTGAACATTATTTCCTTAAATTTAATTGTTTGATGACCTTTTGATAGGACTCAACATTTTTCTTTTTAAGGTAAGTTAGAAGTTTTTTTCTCTTATTTACTGATTTAGTCAAACCTAAAGTAGAATGTTTATCCTTTTTAAATCTTTTAAAGTGTTCAGATAATTTTATAATTTTATCTGTTAGTAAGCCTATTTGTATTTCTGTAGAGCCAACATCTTTTTCATGAATGGCTAAAGACTTAATTGTATCCTTTTTTTTCTTTATCATTTTTATTATTTTCTTTTATAATTTTTTCAATCTTTTCAGCATATTCAAATGAGTTATCTTCTACAAAAGTAAGCTTAGGAAGAAACTTAACATCAAGCCTTTTAGATAGGGCTTTTCTAACAAGATGAGAGAACTCCGTCAAGATCCTAACTGTTTCTTTTGTATCGACGCCTCCTAAAGGAATAACATATGCCCTGGCTGTTTTTAAATCAGGTGTCATTCTAACCTCGGTAACTGTAATTAGTTTTGTGCTAAATGAGGGTATTTTAGCTTCATTTCTAATAAATAGTTCTCCTAAATTTTGCTTAACTAACTCACCAACTCTAAGCTGTCTTTGACTGAACGGCCTTTGTGCAGATTCACTATTCATCATTTTAAATTGATCTTTGTATTTTTTCAGACAAATAAGACTCTATGACGTCTTTTTCCTTAAAATCAATAAAGTCTTTAATGCTTATGCCGCATTCCAAACCTGTGCCTACTTCTTTTACTTGATTTTTTTCTCTGAAGATAGATAAGATTTCACCATTATAAACAACAGCACCATCTCTTATAATTCTAGCTTTAGATTTACTTTTAATTTCACCACTAATTACTTTTGAACCTGCAATTTTTCCAGCAGATGATACCTTGAAAATTTTTTGAATTTCCGCACTTCCTAAAATAGTTTCTTTTATATCTGGCTCTAAAAGGCCTGATAATGATTTTTCTACGTAATCTATAGCTTCATAAATAATATTAAAAAATTTAATATCAGTTTTTTGTTCTTCGGCTAGTTTTTTTGCTTCCTTATTAGGTTTAACATTGAAACCGATTAGTATTGCATTAGATGCTTTTGCTAGAGACACATCTGTTTCATTAATCATGCCAATATCAGCTAAAATTATTTTAGCTTCTACCTCTTTGTGTTCAATTTTATTTATAGCCGTTTTTAATGCCTCACTCGAACCTTGAACATCAGACTTAATTATTATATTTAGTTCATCTTTATCATTTGAATTATCAAAAAGAGTTGTTTTATCTTTAGCCGAAATCTTGTTTTGATCAGAATTATTTTTTCTAAATTCAGATAATTCTTTAGCTTCACTCTCATCTTTTGTTACTATGAATTCTGCTCCAGCAAAAGCGGAACTATTCATTCCTAATATTTCTACTGGCATTGATGGCAATGCCTCGTTTACCATTTTTCCTTCGTGGTTTATCATTGCTCTAATTTTTCCCCATGTATCACCACAAATAAAATAATCTCCACGCTTAAGTTTCCCGTTGCTGATCAAGATGGTTGAAACAGGTCCTTTTCCTTTATCTATTTTGGACTCAATTACTACCCCTTTGGCTTTGTCGCTAAACGAAGCTTTCAAATCCAAAATTTCTGATTGTAATAAAATGCTCTCTTTTAATTTGTCTAAGTTCATTTTTTTTAGAGCTGAAACTTCCACAAACAAAGTATCTCCACTAAGATCCTCAGCAATTAGTTCATACTGCATCATTTCATTTTTAATTTTAGAAATATTTTTTTCAGGTAAGTCACATTTGTTAATTGCAACGATAATAGGCACTTTGGCTGCTTTAGCATGCTTTATGGCTTCAACTGTTTGAGGTTTTATTCCATCATCTGCAGCAACAACTAAAACTACAATATCAGTAATTTTTGAACCTCTAGCCCTCATTTCAGTAAAAGCTGCATGACCTGGCGTATCTATAAATGTAATTAATTTATTATTATTGGTTTTCACTTGGTAAGCGCCAATATGTTGAGTTATACCTCCATATTCACCGGAAACAACGTTAGTATCTCTGAGCGAGTCAAGTAAAGAAGTTTTTCCATGATCTACATGCCCCATTATTGTTACAACAGGTGGCCTTGTTTTTACTTCACCAATAAGCTTTTCTTCAGATTTATTTGAAATAATTGACGGTTTATCTTCTATGATTGGTTTATGCCCAAACTCTTTCACTATGTATTCCGCTGTATCTTTGTCAATATTGTGATTTATCGTAGCCACAACTTTCATATTAAATAAAAATTTGATTATATCACTTGACTTCTCTGCCATTCGGTTTGAAAGTTCTTGAATAGTAATTTGTTCTGGTATTTTTACTTCTCTTATTACTTTTTTGAACTCTTTTTTTTCTTCTCCATCCGGTTTTTTCTTATCTTTCATCCTAGCACGTTTAACAGATGCTAAGCTCCTTTGTTTTATTTCTATTTCTTCAACATTTAGAGCTCTTGAAACAGTCAGTTTAAAATCACGTTTGTCTACTGTGGCTTTAAGTTTTAATTTGCTTTTACCAGCAGGTTTGTTGTCTTTTTTTATAAAATTTTTTGTAGCTTGTTGTTCTACAATTTTTCTTGCAAAATTTTTCTTCCTAATATCTTGATTTGAAGAAATATTAGGAGATGTACTTTGTTTTTTAAATTGTTTGTTAGGCCTAAAAGTTTTTTTTTTGTCTATAGAAAAAGATTTTTTACCGCCTGTTGAAATTGATGATGTGTCAATTTTTTTTGTAAGGTTTGAGGAAATTGTAAGTGTTTTTTTTTTATCTTTTTCCATAACATTATTTATAAACTATCTCTCTGGCTGCCATTATAAGATCATCCGCTTCTTTTCTTGAAAGTGAGAATTCTTCCAAATAACCGTCTATCCTTATCTTTTTTCCCTTTATTTCATCGTATCCACCTATCAACTCATCCGAAGATAAATCTGCAAAATCATTTATTTTTTTTATATTTTTTTGACCAAGTATTACAAGCATCCCCTGTGTCATACCCTTAAGATTAACAAGTTCTTCTTCAACACCAAGCTCTTTTAGTTTTTCAGCTACTGCTTCTTTTTCTTTGATTAAAGTTTCTTTTGATCTTTCAATTAATTCTTTTGATGTTTCTTCATCAATAGCTTCAATTTTTGAAATATCTTCTGGTTGTGATTGGGCAATCTCATCGATTGAGGTAAATCCCTCTGAAACTAGCAATTGAGCTAAAGTTTCATCTACCTCAAGATTTTTTATTAATGTTTCAGTTCTCTCTTTGAACTCTGCTTGTCTTCTTTCTGAATCTTCTTTTTCAGTGAGAATATCTATTTCATAATTAGTCAACTTAGACGCCAATCTTACATTTTGACCTCTTCTACCTATTGCTTTACTTAAATTTTCCTCTGTTAAAATTATATCAATCCTTTTATTTTCTTGATCAATTAATACTTTTTGGATTTCAGCAGGTGAAAGCGACTCAGAAATTAATGTGGGTAAATCTTCAGTCCATTTTATAATATCTATTTTTTCACCATGTAATTCATTTACTATAGTTTGAACTCTACTTCCTCTCATACCAACACACGCACCAACAGGATCAATAGAAGAGTCTTGGGAATGAACACATATTTTTGCTCTACTACCTGGATCTCTAGCTACTGATTTAATTTCTATTGTGCCTTCATAAATTTCAGGGACTTCTTGGAAAAATAGTTTTGCTAAAAATTGTGGATGAGCTCTAGATAGAAATATCTGATGACCTTTTAGTTCCTTTCTTACTTCATAACAATATGCTTTTACCCTGTCGCCTGTCTTTAAAATTTCTCGAGGAATAAGTTCATCTTTTTTAATTACTCCTTCAGCTTTACCTAGGTCAACTATTATGTTTCCGTATTCTAATCTTTTAATAATACCGCTTAATATTTGATCTTGTTTATCAATAAATTCTTCATACTGTCTATTTTTTTCTGCCTCTCTCACTCTGCTACTTATAACTTGTTTGGCGCTTTGAGCAGCGATACGTCCGAAGTCAATTTGAGGTAATTCTTCGAAAATTTTCTCTCCAACTTTCAATTGTTTATTTTTAGGATTATTTTTTTGAGCCTCTTCTAATGTAATTTCTCTGGCAGTGTCTTCAACTTTATCTACTATATCTAAAACTTTTTGAATCTTTATTTCCCCGCTTTCTCTATCAATAATTACTTCAATGTTGTTATCATTTCCAAATTTTGTTAGCGCTGCTTTTTGAATCGCACTTTCCATAGAACCGATTACGAGTTCTTTGTCTATAGATTTTTCGTTCGCAACAGCTTCTACTATTCGAAGAAGTTCTAGTTTATCTAACCCTCTATTAAGCATTTTATCCTTCCTAAAAAAAAATGGGCTAGTGCCCATTTTGAAAGTTTAACAATTTATGTTTTTTTAAAAGAAATTTGTGGTTTTTTCAAGATTACATTTTGAATAAATCACTTTTATCCGTCTTTTCCCATGTAAATTCACCATTATTTGTGGGCTTTCTTCCAAAGTGGCCATATGCTGAAGTAGTTTCGTAGATTGGATTGTTCAGTTTTAACATTTCTCTTATACCTCTTGGAGACAAATTGAAATTATTATCAATTATTTTTTTTATTTTATCTACTTTTGCTTCATCTCCATTAGCTAATTTAACAAAAATTGATAAGGGTTTTGAAACTCCTATGGCATAAGCTAATTGAATTAAGCATTTTTCAGAAACACCTGCTGCAACAATATTTTTAGCTAGATATCTAGAAGCATAAGCTGCTGATCTATCAACTTTTGTTGGATCTTTTCCTGAAAACGCTCCACCACCATGTGGAGCAGCACCACCATATGTATCAACAATAATTTTTCTACCAGTAAGACCTGTATCTCCATCTGGGCCCCCAATTATAAATTGCCCTGTTGGATTTATATAAATTTCTTTTGGATCAAGATCTGTTAAAAGATTTTCTGGTATAGATTTTTTAATATATGGAAGGATTGCTTCTCTTACTTGTTCTTGATTAAGATCTTTAGAGTGTTGTGTTGATATAACTACTGATGTAACTTTTACTGGTTTTTCATTTTCATATAACATTGTAACTTGGCTTTTAGAGTCTGGCTCAATACCTTTTAAAGAACCTTTTTTTCTATCCTCTGCCATTAGTCTTAAAATTTTATGAGAAAAATGTATAGGTGCTGGCATTAATTCATCTGTTTCATTGCAGGCGTACCCAAACATTATACCCTGATCTCCTGCTCCTTCATCTTTATTATCTTTTGAGTCAACACCCATTGCAATATCTTTAGATTGTTCGTGTAAAAAAGTTTCAATATTTGCAGTCTTCCAACTAAATCCCTCTTGATCATAACCAATATCTTTAATGCAATCTCTTACTTTTGAAATTAATTCTTCTTTTTCAATCTTAGGCCCTCTTGTTTCTCCTGCAAGAACAACTTTATTTGTAGTAGTGAGTGTTTCACATGCTACTCTCGAAAATGGATCTTCAGACAAATAAGAGTCTACAACCATATCAGATATTCTATCACATACTTTATCTGGGTGACCCTCAGAAACAGATTCGCTGGTGAATAAATAATTATTTTTTGTCATTTTTTTTTGTAAATCAAAAAGATAAAAAGATATGTAATTAAAAGACTAAAAAATATCAAATCATTTTTATTTTTATTTGACTTTATCAACGGTATTTCAAACTCAATGTTTCCTGCTTCGTTACGTTTTAGTTGCTTGACTATGTTCCCTTTGTTATCGATTATAGCGCTAATTCCTTTATTAGCAGATCTTACCAAAAACGTATCGTTTTCTATTGCTCTAAAAATTGACTTAGCAAAATGTTGGTTGGGGCCAATAGTTTCTCCAAACCAACCATCTTCAGATATATTTACAATTAAATTCGTTTCTGCTTTTGATTTTTGGATAAGATCTGTAAAAATAATTTCATAACAAATCAATGGCAATATATTAAAATTATTTACAATTACATTTTTATGATTTTTGCCTTTTAAAAAAGATCCATGTCCCTCAGTAATTTTTTTTAGCCCAAAATTTTTTAAAAATTTTTCAAGTGGTAAAAATTCACCAAATGGAACAAGTTTTCTTTTATTGTAATTATCAATAATTTCTAAATTATTGTCTAAAACTAGCATACTGTTAAAATATTGACCTGAAGTAAGTTCTAATCGATTTGAACCAAGAACTATGAAGTGGTTTTTAGAGAAACTTTTTTTAAAAAGTTCTTTAAAGATTAAGATTTCATTGTAACTATAACCGCTAAATATACCTTCAGGCCAAATAAATAATGTTGTTTTTTCTTTATTGGGTTCACTATATCTAATTATTTTTTTTAACCTTTCCTCAATTTCCTCTTCGCTTAAACCATATTTTAAGTCAAAATTTGGGGAGATTACTTTTATCAATTCTCTATTTTCTACAGTTTCTAGAAATCTTTCATTTTTATTTAAAGTGTAGTTTCCATAGATATAGATACTTAAAATAAATAATATTGATAAAAATAATGATAATATTTTTTTTATACTATTAATTTTAAAAAAAATAATTATTGGCAAAGTAAATAACGTCACAACAATTAAGTTATAAGCATATAATCCTATATGGTTTAAAATTTGTATAATCTCTATTAACCAAGATGTGCTGTAAGCCCATAGATTCCACGGAAAGCCGGTAAATAATTTTGCTCTCAAATAATCTGAAAGAGCTAAAGTGGCTGAAAAAATAATTAATGATGAAAAATTTAATCTCAGACTTGGACCAATTAGTAGAGTCGGAATGGCTATAAATAAGCCTAAAAATAACGGAATAAAAATTATTCCAAAAGGGATTAAAATTTTAAAATTATCGTCAAACGTTAATGAGTTAACAATCCAAGATACTCCGCTTAAATAAAAACCAAACCCAAAAGACAAACCAAATAAAAATAAATTAATCTTATATGGTTTCTTTCTATAAACAGACTGAGATTTTTTTGAAATATAAATAATCATATAAAAAAAAAGAGGAATTATTATAAAATTGATTATTGTTAAATTAAAAGGTTGAAAAGATAAAACAGTTAAAGAGCCAATTAAAAATGGAAAGATGAATAAAATAAAGTAACGATTTTCAAATAATTTTCTAATCATTAATGAAACTAGAATATTTTTTTTCTATTTTTTTCATTGCTAAAAAATCTTTTTCTTTTTTATGGTCATATCCAAATAAATGAGCCAGACCATGTATCCACAAATTATTAAATTCAGTTTTAAAATTTTTTAATTTTTTTTTGTCTTTAATTTTATTCAAGTTAATAATTATATCTCCAAGGTAAATTTCTTTTTCATTAATTAATCTTTTATACAGTTCTTTTTTTGTATAAAATGGAAAAGAGAGAACATCTGTTGCTTTGTTTTTGTTTCTAAATTTTTTATTTAAGTTTTTAATTTCCTTTTCACCCGAGAGCAATAAAGTAAAATAAACACTTTTTTTCAATTTTTTATTTTTATTATTAAGTTTTTTAATTTTTCTATCAATATAGCTATTAGGATTTTTGATATACCTATGCCAAATTAAATTTTTAGTTATTACATTAGCTTTTATCATCAGTGCTTTTCTTTTGATAAGCTCTAATAATTTTTGAAACTAATGGGTGCCTCACAACATCATTGTGATCAAATTCTATAATTTTAATTTCTTTTAAATCTTTAAGAATTTCTCTGGATTTAATTAAACCAGAGTGAGATTTATTTATTAAATCTATTTGGCTAGGATCACCATTAACAACTAATTTTGAATTTTCTCCTATACGCGTCAAAAACATTTTTATTTGAGTTTCTGTAGCATTTTGGGCTTCATCCAAAATTGCAAAACAATTTTTTAGAGTTCTTCCTCTCATAAATGCTAATGGTGCTATTTCAATTTCACCTGTCTCAATTTTTTTATCTATTTTATCTGATCCAAAAAGTTCATATAAAGCGTCATACAGTGGTCTTAAGTACGGATCTACTTTTTCTTTCATATCACCCGGTAAGAATCCAAGCTTCTCTCCTGCTTCAACAGCTGGTCTAGATAAGATGACTCTTTCAATTTTTTTTTCCATTAATAAAGTTACACCTACTGAAACTGCTAGGAAACTTTTTCCAGTTCCTGCTGGCCCTAACGACATCACGATATCATTTTCTTTAAGAGCTTTAATATAATCAGATTGTTTTTCTGATCTGGCCATAACTGATTTTCTAGGTGTTTTAATTAATTGTTTAAAAGATTTAACATTTGATTCTTCTATATTTATATTTTTTTTCACAGATAAAATTATATCTCCTTTTTCTATTATATTCGTTAAAATATATTTATTAATTAAAAATTTTATAGCCCCACAAAAAGTTTTTATTTTTTCTTTATTACCCTTGCATGTAATTGAATTACCTCTGAAATATACGTCTGTTTCAGTTAACTTTGATAGTTGTTTTAAATTTTGATCAAATTGACCTACAATTGACATTAGCATCTCATTCTCATTAATTGAGATATTTACCGTCTGATCATCAATCTTTTTTATAATTAGGTTTTGTTCTAGTTTACTTATTTCCGACATCTATTTTTTATGCTGCATAATTATTTTGATTTAATTTAGAAAAAATTTCTCCGTATAATGTGTTGTGGTTTCCACTTACAATTTTAACCTTTTTTATTTTTCCGACTAAACTTTCATTATTATTTACTATTATAGAATTCAGATGTTCATCTCTCCCAAAATATTTATTTCCTTCTTTAGTTTTGTTTTCAAATAAAACATTCGATATTTTGCCAATCAGAGTTTCCCTATATTTTGTTTTAATTTCTTCTGCAATACTTTGGAAGCTAATTAACCTTTTCTTTGCTTCAGTTTGATTGATTTTTTTTAAATTAAATGCAGGAGTACCCGCTCTGCCACTAAAAATAAATGAGTAAGAATTAATATATTTCACATTTTTTATTAATTGTTCAGTTTGTTTATAGTCTTCCAAAGTTTCTCCGGGATATCCAATTATAAAATCACTTGAAAATCTTATACTAGAATTAACTTTAGTTAACTTCTCAATTAAGCTTAGATATTCTTCGATTGTATGTTTTCTATTCATTGCCTCCAAGATTTTATTAGATCCGCTTTGAACTGGTAGATGAATTAATGGCATTAACTTTTCACAATCTTTATGAATATCAATTAAGTCTTGGGTAAAATCCTTTGGGTGTGATGTTGTATATCTAATTCTTTTTAAGTTATTTATTTTTGATATTTCAAATATCAAATCTGAGAGTTTTTTACCTTCAAAACTGTAAGCGTTTACATTTTGTCCTAAGAGGGTGATTTCTTTTGCACCATTTGCAACTAGTTGTTTTGCTTCCTCAGCTAATTCTTTTAATGATCTTGAATACTCTGATCCTCTTGTGTAAGGAACAACACAAAACTTACAAAATTTATCACAACCTTCTTGTATTGTTAAAAAAGATGAAATTTTATTACATGAGTTTTTTAAAGAATTCAGACTATCAAATTTTTCAATTACTTCAAATTCTGTGAAGTTGATTGGTTTTTGTTTTTTTTCTAAATCTAAGATTATTTTATTTATTTCATGAAAGGATTGAGGTCCAATTACAGCATCAATATATTTTTCTCTTTTTAAAAGAATATCGCCCTCTGCTTGTGCAACACAACCAGTTACTACTACTATTGGTTTTGGCCTTTTTCTAAACTGTTTTTTTACTCTGCCAATATCATGATAAACTTTATCTGTCGCTTTTTCTCTAATATGACAAGTATTTAATACATAACAATTAGCTTCATTTAAGTTTTCTGTTTTATGATAATCTATTTTTTTTGTTAAATCATAAATACGATTGCTATCGTATTCATTCATTTGACATCCAAAAGTTCTAATGAATATTTTTTTTTGCAAATTATTTTTTTATTTTAGAACCATAAAGCTCAAGTTTATGATCAACAAGTTTATAACCTAATTTTTTAGCAATTTTTTCTTGAAGTTCTTCAATATCTTTATCAACAAATTCAAAAATTTCACCGCTATTTATATCTATTAAATGGTTGTGGTCGTCATTTATTTCATACCTGGCTTTACCAGCTTTAAAATCGTGCTTTACTAGGATTCCAGCTTCTTCAAAAAGTTTAACTGTTCTATAAACTGTAGCAATACTTATTTTATTATCTATTGAAGTAACTCTCTTGTGTAACTCGTCTACATCTGGGTGATCTTTTGAACCATAAACCTCTTTGGACTCAGAAATTACCTTAGCAATAGTTTTCCTTTGATCAGTGAGCCTGACACCTTTTTTTAAACATTTTTCTTCTATTGCATTCATTTAAAACAATTTAACTTAAATATATTGGTTTAATCAATTTATTTTGAATCAAATCATTGCTGATCAAAAGTTCAATATTTACAAGGTCAAATTGCTTTAAATCTGAGTTTTTAAAACCATATAAATTAATGTTTTTTGATATTTTCATTCCTTTTGCAACTGATAGAGAGGTTCTAATTGAAGAAAAACTCCCTGGGCCAATATTAACAATAATAGAAAATTTATTATCTATATTTACTTTGTGTTTATTTAATAGATTTAATATGTTTGAAACTAATTGATCGTTTTTATTAACTTTATAGCCTAGTTCATGAATGTAAAAATTTTGATTAATACACAAACCAATTTTATCATCTTTGCCTATGCAATTTAAAATTATAAAATTTTTTATCATAAGTTTCTCTATAACTTTTTTAACTTTTCAAAACTATTTATATTCTAATACAATAGCTCAAGATATAGGAGATTACGGCATAATTTCTTTAATGTATCACAGATTTGAAGAAAACAAATATCCATCCACAAATATTAGAATAAATGATTTTTTAGAACATATTAAAATTATTGAAGAAAATAATATCAATTTTATTAATCCTAAAAATTTTGAAGATGAACTTAAAAATAATAAGACTCAAAGAAAAATACTTTTAACCATTGATGATGGATTTTCTTCATTTTACAAGAATGCTTGGCCTGTATTAAAAAAAAAGAAAATTCCTTTTATTTTATTTGTTAGCACAAGAGAAGTTGGTGCATTTAATTATATGACGTGGGACCAGATAAGAGAAATTAGCAAAGAAAGTTTTGTTGAGATTGGAAATCACAGTCACTCACACGAATATTTAGTTGAAGAAAAAAGTGAATTTATAAAAGAAGACATTGAAAAATCTATATCAATTTTTAAAAAGGAACTTGGTAAAAATTCTGATTTTTTTTCTTACCCTTTTGGAGAATATAGTATTGAATTTAAAAAGATAATTAAATCTTTAAATTTTAAATATGCTTTGGGGCAGCATTCTGGTGTGATAGATGAAACAAAAGATTTCTATGAGTTTCCAAGATTTCCTATTAACGAAAAGTATGGTGAAGTTAAAAGATTTAAATCTCTGATGAAAACACTTCCTTTTCAATATAAAAATATTCTACCTAAAGAAAAATATCTTCTACAAAGCCAAAATCCTCCTAATGTTAAGATTGAATTTTACCATGGCATAAAAAATTTAAGATCATTAAATTGTTTTTCAAATGAAGCAAATAAATGGAGACAATCACAAATAAATTTCTTAAATGATACTACTTTAGAAATTAATATTAATGAAAAATTTATTGGAGAGCGTGGTAGAATTAATTGTTCTCTAAGAGATCCGAGTGGTTTTTGGCGTTGGCTTGGAATTCAGTTTGTAGTCAGCGATAAATAATTAAGAACTTAATTCTATTTGTTTAACAGATCCTACTAATTTAACAGGCTCAAAATCAGTTAATCTATTTTGTGTAATAATTTGATTTAAGATTTTTGTATATTCAGAACCTGTTTGGGCATAATTTTTTAATGTTTCTGTTAATTCTAACCCTTTAATATTTTTATTTTTTTTTCTTAACTGTTCTCTTTTATCTCGGAAAGCTTTGTAACTTTTGTGAGTATTAAGGTTATTTTTATAAGCTTTTACTGAAGCTCTTAATATTGGAAATTTTAGGATTTTATGATTTTTGTTACTATCTCTGTTTAATGGAGCAATCCCTTGTCCACTCCAAGTCCATTGTCCATAAATAGCATTACCCTCTAGTGCAAATCTAGAAGTGCCCCATCCACTTTCTTTTGCTGCTTGTGCTAAAGCTATCGAGGTTGGAATTATATCGATTCTATTCATTAATTCATTTAAGTCACCCTTTTTAACTTTATACTCCAAGAGTTTTTGTCTTAACCATTGTTTCTCTAAATCAGTTGTAAATTTTTTATTAGATAGAAGTTTTAATTTTTCCCTATCTTCTAATATTCTCTCATTCTCCGCAACAACTAGGGGCAATACAATTTGTATAAATGTTTCTTTTTTTAATTTTGAGCTTTGAAGAGTTTCAAGGTCTCTAGGAAATTGTGTAAAATAAATTGGTTTAACTAGTTTTTGCACTCTTACATTGCTTAAATTATAATCAACATCTTTAAAAAGGTTCAAAACTGTTTCAGTTTTTAAATTAAGGTTCGGAAGAACTACTTCATTTACATCTTTTCTTTTAACTTTTAGCTCAGGTTTTTTAACTTCTTTTTTAACTTGTGGTTTTTTTACTTCTTTTTTAACTTGTGGTTTTTTTACTTCTTTTTTTACTTGTGGTTTTTTTACTTCTTTTTTAACTTCTGGTTTTTTAACTTCTACTTTTTTTATTACTTCATCATCTCCAAAGTAATTAACAGCGCTTATTGTTAAAGATGTAGCGAAGACAATTATAAAAAATCCTATAATTACATTCCTTGCTTTTTTAGGTTCTATTTGCTGATTGTAAATTGTATTGAAAATATTTGTAAATAAATCTCCGAAAAAGGCGTAAACAACTTTACCTAATTTTGGAATAATGTTTAAAAAATTTAATCCAATTTTTCCTAAACCAGTCCATGTATTTTGTAGCGATCTATTAATATTTCTTTTAGTATCATGTTTTAAATTTTCAGCTTTTCTTATAATTCTATTTTTTGCTCTAATTTTATCGTCTTTAAACTCAATCAAATTTGATTTGGCTTTTGAAATTGGTTTTACAAATGTGTCTTTGAAAAAATTAGACTTATAATCTTTTGGAATAATTATTTTGTTTTTTTTTAAAATAAGTTCAAGTTGTCCTGATGTTAAGCTCTTCCTGCTCTTAACATAATCTTTAATTTCTTTTACATCATAAATGTAAGCTAATTCGATTAGCTTATCCCTGTAACTTAGTTTTTTTTTCATACTAAACAGCCTCTACTGAATTAACCTCTTTAACATAATGTTTAAGTAGATTTTGAACTCCTTGTTTAAGTGTCATTAACGAACTTGGACAACCAGAACAACTTCCTTGAAGTTCAACTTTAACAACACCATTTTCAAATGACTTAAATTTGATATCTCCACCATCTCTTGCAACAGCTGGTCTTATTTTTGTATCTAAAACTTCTAAAATCTTATTAACAGTTTCATCATTGTTGTTAACATTATTTTCTATATTTTTATCTTTTAAAATTGGTTGTTTGTTTTTCTCAAAATAGTAATTTAGATGTGAAATTACCATGGGTTTTAATTCTTCCCATGAAGCTTCTTTAGTTTTTTTTACAGATAAAAAGTTTTTTGAGAGTAATACTAATTCTACGCCACCAAAGTTTAATAATTCTTTAATGAATGGATTTGTTATTTGATTTTTTTTACTCTCATGAAATTCCTCTGTTCCTGCGGCTGAAATTACGTTTTCAGATAAAAATTTAAGTGAGTCAGGATTTGGAGTAGTTTCCGTTTGTATCATCAAGGTCTTATATTATATCAAGCCAACTTTTTCACGTATATTCTTTAGGTTTTCCTCAGCAATAATATTAGCTTTTTCACTACCTTTTTTTAAAATTTTTTTCAAATGTGACTTATCGTTAAGTAGTTTTTTTAGTTCTTCACTTATTGGAGCTATCTCCTCAATTAATACCTCAGCTAATTTTGTTTTTAAAAATGAATATTCTTTACCACTCATTTCAGAAATACTCCTTTTTAAATCAGTTTTTGATAATTCTGCGTAAATGGTTAATAAATTTAATGCCTCTGGTTTTTTTTCTAAAAGTTTTATGTCATCAGGAATAGGTTCTGAGTCTGATTTTGCTTTTTTAATTTTCTTGTTAATTTCATCAGCACTATCTTTTAAATTGATTCTTGAATAATCAGACTCTTCGGATTTGCTCATTTTTTTGGTCCCATCTCTTAAACTCATTACCCTAGATATACTTTTTGAAATTAAAGGCTCTGGTAATGGAAAAAAATTTTTACAATTAAAATCATTATTAAATTTTTGAGCAATATCTCTTGAGAGTTCTAAATGTTGTTTTTGGTCATCCCCAACAGGAACGTGTGTTGCTTTATAAAGCAAAATATCAGCTGCCATCAGGTTTGGATAAATGTATAAACCAACACTAGCTTTCTCTCTATCTGATCCCGCTTTATCTTTGAATTGTGTCATTCTGTTTAACCATCCAATTCTTGAAATACAATTGAGTATCCAAGCTAGCTCCGCATGCCCTGATACTGAAGATTGATTAAATATTATACTTTTATCAGGATTAAGACCAGTTGCTAAAAAACTTGCTGTTGTTTCTAGAACGTTATCATGAAGTTCACTCGGTTTTTGAAAAACAGTAATAGCATGAAGATCCACTACACAATAAATACAATTCATTTCATTCTGTAATGAAACAAAATTTTTTAAGGCACCGAGGTAATTACCTAAATGTAAATTTCCAGTAGGTTGAACACCTGAAAATGCTAATTTTTTCTTATTCATCGGTTTATTTTATATTTTTTAAAATTTAATATTCCTAACAAATAACAAGATAGCAAATAAATAAATCCAACAAAACTTATTATTGAGATTAAATAAACTGCCTTATAGTTGTTAATGTATTTCAAACTATTAGAAAAAGTATCTAAAGTAAAAACAAGAATAAATGACATTATTACAGTTGAAATCATTATTTTAAATGAGTTCTTCAGTAGCTCTATTTTCAAAAGTAAGCAACTTTTTTGCTCTAGTAAATATAGATAAACAAAAACACCCAGCCATGTAGATATACTAGTTGCGATAGGAATAATTAAAAAACCTACCCTTGAAAAAAGAGATATGCTTATTAGAACATTTATTACAACAATAAATAAAGAAATATAAAAAGGAGATTTTGTATTATCTCTTGCAAAAAAGAAGTTGGATAAAACTTTAATAAGCGCAAATGCTGGCACGCCATACCCAAAATATTTTAGTGCAGCTGCTGTCAACAGTGTATCCTCTTTAGAAAATGAACCATAACCGAATAGACCGCTTACTATTTCCTCCGAGGCTATAACTAAGCCGAAGCTTGCAGGTATTGACAATAGTAATGAAAGTTCAAATGAATTGTTTTGAATTTTAGAAACTTTATTAATATTTTTTGACTTAAAAGCTCTTGATAATACGGGTAATGAAACTGTACCAACCGCTATACCAGCGATTGCTAGATTTATTTGATAAACTCTATCTGCATAATATAGGTAAGAAACAGCACCGGCTTGAAAGGAAGCAATAATTGTTCCGATCAAAATATTAATTTGTGTAACACCTGAAGATAAAACGCTAGGCAAAAGTTTTTTAAAAAAGAATTTTACTTTTTTTGTGATCTTAAAATTAAATGAAAAATTTGGTTTATAATATTGTAATGAAAAATAAATTAAAAAGATTAATTGTAGTACCCCTGCAAAAGTTACTCCATATGATAATTGTTTTGCATAATCTAAATCAAAGTAAAATGAAGTAACAAGGCTTGTAATTAAGACTATGTTCAAAATTATAGGGGCTGCTGCAGCAGCTGCAAACTTATTATTTGAATTGAGAATGCCAGAAAAAAAGGATGATAAACTTACAAAAAGTAAAAATGGAAATGTAATTCTTGTTAATTCTACTGCTATTTCAAACTTTAACCCACTATCAACAAATCCTGGTGCAATTATATAGACTAGATATGGAGTAAAAATTTCTACTAACGTTACTAAAAATAGTAAAATTAATATTAAAAAATTAAATATATCGTCTGCAAATTTTTTTCCTTGCTGTTTATTTGATAATTTTGCTGATGCATAACTTGGAATAAACGCTGCATTAAATGTTCCTTCTGCGAATAATCTTCTGAAAGTATTTGGAAGTCTAAAAGCGACAAAAAAAGCATCGGCAAAAATTGAAGCTCCTAAAAAAATTGCTATCAAAATATCCCTTAGGTATCCTAAAACCCTACTGATAAGCGTAAAAAAACTAAATAATGTAGCCGAAGAAAGTAAGTTCATAAATTATCAAAATTAAGCCATAAATTTTTAGTGAATTATCATTTTTTATATTACATACTCAATTACTTAAATGCCAAAAAAAACAGAAATTGATCATTATTCAGATAAAGAAGCTCTTGATTTTCATATAAAAGGAAAGTCAGGCAAAATTGAGATTGGCTCATCTAAACCCTTAACAACAAAAAGAGATTTATCCTTAGCGTATTCACCAGGTGTTGCCGCTCCGGTTAAAGAAATCGCAAAAAATCCTGATCTTGCATACGATTATACAAGTAAAGGTAATCTTGTAGCAGTAATTAGTAATGGTAGTGCAATTTTAGGATTAGGAAACTTAGGTTCACTTGCATCAAAACCAGTAATGGAAGGAAAGTCAGTTTTGTTCAAACGATTTGCTGATATTGACTCAATTGATATTGAAATTGATAATAAAGATACAAATTCAATTATTGAAACAATAAAAAATATTAGCGGGACATTTGGTGGTATTAATCTTGAAGATATAGCTGCACCAGATTGTTTTATTATAGAACAAAAACTAAAGGAAACTTTAGATATACCAGTTTTTCATGATGATCAACACGGAACTGCGATCATTACTACAGCAGCTTTGATAAACGCTTTAGATATTTCAAAGAAAAGAATTTCAGAAGTAAAAGTAGTTGTTAACGGAGCTGGAGCATCAGCTCAAGCTTGCGCAAATCTATTTAAAAGCTCTGGTGTAGAAAGTGAAAACATTATCATGTGTGATAGTAAAGGTGTAATTTACAAAGGAAGAAAAAATATTGACCAATTTAAATCAGCGCATGCTGCGGAGACAAAATTAAGAACTTTAAGTGATGCCATGAAAAATGCAGATGTTTTTCTAGGTTTGTCTGCAAAAGATGTTGTTTCCAAAGACATGGTTAAATCTATGGCAAAAAATCCAATTATTTTTGCATGTGCAAATCCAGATCCAGAAATTAAACCAGAATTAATTGAAGAAGTAAGAGACGATGCAATCATAGCGACAGGACGGTCTGATTATCCCAATCAAGTAAATAACCTAATTGGTTTTCCTTATATTTTTAGAGGTGCCTTAGATGTTAGAGCTAAAGCAATTAACGAAGAAATGAAAGTTGCTGCAGCAAGTGCTATAGCTTTATTAGCAAGAGAGAATGTGCCGGACGAAGTAGTAGCGGCCTATGGCGGTGATAGACCAAGATATGGTAAAAATTACATAATCCCATCAACTTTTGATCCAAGATTAATAAGTGTGATACCTGCTGCTGTTGCAGAAGCAGCAATGAAAAGTGGCGCAGCCAGAAAAAAAATTGACGATCTTCAAGTATATAAAGATCAGCTAAGTAACCGTTTAGATCCTTCAATGTCTATTATGCAAGGTATAAATGCAAAAATTAGAAAAAATCCAAAAAGAGTTATTTTTGCAGAGGGAGAAGATGAAAATATGCTTAAGGCTGCAATTGAATTTGGAAGAAACAAACTGGGGATACCAATACTTATTGGTGCTGAAAATAGAGTTAAAGAACAGTTAAAAAAAATTGGTTTAGAAGAAAATTATAAAATCGAGATAGTAAATTCCACTGACAAAGAAAAAAGAGAAAGATACGTTAAACACCTTTATAAAAAACTTCAAAGAGAAGGTCAGTTGGAAAGAGATGTAGATCGTCTTGTAAGAAATGACAGAATTGCTTGGGGATCCTCAATGATTGCCTGTAAAGATGCTGATGCAATGGTCACTGGAAATATAAGACATTATGCTGCCTCTATTGAAAAATTAAAAAAAGTCGTAGCTGCGAGATCAGGTGAGGAGATTTTTGGCATGACAATGATTGTCTCTAAAGGAAAAACAATCTTAGTGGCTGATACCAATGTGACAGAATTGCCTTCTGCGGAAAGATTGATAAGTATTTCTAAATCATGTGTTCGTATCGCAAGATTATTTGGTTTCGAGCCTAAAGTAGCTTTCTTATCCCATTCTACTTTTGGCAAGCCTCTTTCTAGAAATACTAGGCATGTAAGAGATGCAATTGAAAAATTAAAAAAAGAAAAAGTGGATTTTGATTTTGATGGTGAAATGCAACCAGATGTTGCTCTAAATCCTATTTATAAAGAAATTTATCCGTTCTCAAAAATAGTCGGTAACGCAAATGTATTAATCATGCCAGCTTTGCACAGTGCTGCGATCTCGACAAAACTAATGAAAGTTTTTGGAGGGGGTAAAAATATTGGACCATTATTAATTGGTTTAGGCCAACCTATTGAGGTGGCTCCTTTAAGAGCCTCGACGTCAGAAATTTTAAATTTAGCTTCAATTGCAGCTTATTCTTCTGACGTTATTGATTATTCTAATTAAAATTTAGTCCTACTAAGTTCAGTTGCTAAGTATATAGACGGAATAACTTCATCTACATCATAAATTTTATTTGCTTCATTAATGACTTCTTTTTTTTCTTCTTCATCCATAGCTATACCGAAAATATATATATTTTTGTTTACTGTTTCCAAAGTATAATTTCTAGCTTTAGTTTTTTTATTAAAGATTAATGCTGTTCTTAGTTGACTTGTTAAAAATATATCCTTTGCAGTACTTTTAAAATTAGTTTGGCCTTTTATTGTAATTGCATTCTTTACAGACCTAACTCCTTTGGTTTCCCACGCCATTTTAGTTATCTTTATTTTCTCTTCAGGCTCATCAACTTTTCCAGACAAAAATATTTGTCCGTCTAACACTTCTGATTGTATAGTTAAAAAATACTTTTTATCTGCAAGGGCTAATCTTGCTGAAAGATTTTTTTGCATAATTGTATCATCTATTTGCATTCCTATAGTTCTAGGATCGAAGGTTATATTAACTCCAGCGCCAAACTGGGTTGGTGTTGAACAAGCAAATAATAGTAAGGTTATTAAAATAAAACTAATTTTTTTCATTTTTGATTTGTAAGCATAAATTATAGACTTTTTTTCTATTTGTTTTTTCTGTTTCTAGAATCAAATTAACAGTATCTTTTAAACTGTATTTTTTTAAATATTTTTTAGCCTTATTAACAATTTTCTCTTTATTAATTTCTTTTATAATTACATTTTGATTTGAAATTATTACAGTCAGCTCACCTTTAAAATAATTATCCTTAACTTTCAATTTATCTATATCCTCTCTATAAAATTCTTCGTGAATTTTTGTAATTTCTCTAGCAATAATTATTTTTCTCCCCGAAAAATATTTTTTAAAACTATTGAGGTAAAAGTTTATTTTTTTTGACGGTATGAAAAAAACTTGTGTGAAGTTATTGCTTGAGAGCGTTTCAAGGACTTTTTCTAACTCATTAATAGTTTTTGGCAAAAAGCCATAAAATAAAAACTGATCTTTAAATCCAGAAACACTCATCGCAGCTGTGATTGATGATGCACCAGGAATTGGCGTTACTTTTATTTGGTTCATCAAACATTCGTTTACTAATAATCTACCTGGGTCTGATAGAAGTGGTGTCCCGGCATCTGAAATAAGAGACAAAATTTTGCCGTCATTAAAATATTTAATTATATGACTTATTTGTTTTTTCTCATTAAACTTATGATAAGAAACCAATTTTTTTTTTATTTTATAATGATTAAGTAGTTTAATGGATTGTCTTGTGTCTTCACAAAGGATTATGTCTGATTTTTTTAAAACATTTAATGCTCTTAATGTGATATCATCAAGGTTTCCAATAGGTGTTGAAACAATATATAAATTTTGTGAAGTTACTTGCATATGAAAAAATTTTTTTTAGCTACATTTTTTTTATTGAGTGTTAATTTTAACTTATATGCTGATGAAAACAATAAATCTATCAGAATAGGTTTGTTGGCACCCTTAACCGGCACATATAGTGAGCTTGGTAATTCTTTGCTTTACTCACTGCAGCTTGCTCTTGAAGAAATAAATGATGAAAATGTAATAATAGTTCCAAAGGACTCTGGATTAAATGAAAAAGAAAAACTTAATAAAGCAATTAACGAAATTAAATCTAATAATGTTAAAGTTGTAATTGGTCCAATTACTAACGAAGAATTTGAGATAGCGGAAAAACATAGCGATCTAATATTTATTTCACCATCGAATATTAATTCAAAATTTACAAATAATATAATTAGTATTGGTATTAGCTTGGAGTCTCAATTGATAGCCATATTAAATTTTATTAAGAAACAAAAAAAAACTAAAACAGTTATTATGTATCCTAAAAATCAATTTTTATATTTAATTGAAAAAGAATTAAAAAATTTAAATCTTACAAATATTAAAACTTTTACCTATAGTCCAAATCCAGAAGTACTCACAGGTGAAATTGAGAAACTTACTAACTACGCTCAGAGAAAAAGAAATTTAGAGCTAAGAAAAAAAATGTTTGAAGACAAAGAAGACGAAGAGTCAGTCAAAGAATTAGAGCGACTAGATCAACTTTATACTTTGGGCGATGTAAATTTCGACTCAGTTATAATAATTGATTTTGGGAATAATCTTAAAAGTGTATTAACCTCACTGGTATATACAGATGTTAATCAAAAAGACGTACTGTTCACAACTGTTAACCAATGGTTTGACGAGAGTATATTTTATGAAAACACTATTAAAGATTTATATTATCCTTCTATTAATTATAAAGAATTTAAAAACTATAATAAAAAATTTTTTAAAAAATTTAATATTTATCCTAATGAAATTACTATCTTAGCTTATGATGCTTTGGGTCTTATTTACTATACTTGGAAAAAAAATGGCATGATTAAATCTGTAAATGATTTTTCTTTTAAAAATAAAATCAAAGGAAAAATAGGCACATTAAGTTTAAAAAATCAAAAAGTGATACAAGAGTTAAGTATTTATAAAACTGAAAACAAAAAATTTATTAAATTCTAATTTTTTTCAAAAGCTTTTTATAAGCTAAAAATCTATGATCCATATTAATCTTTTTTATCTTAGGCATTTGACCAAATGTAATTTTTTGACCTCTTGGAATAAAAATAGGATCATAACCAAATCCCTTCCTCCCTATAATCTTTTCTGAAATAGTTCCTTTTAAGTTTCCTTGTACTGTTGTTATTTTTCCCCTCTCATCTTTAAACGAGAGACTACAAACAAAAGTGGCGCTTCTGTTTTTTTTGTTTTTTAGTTTTTTTAAAATAAATTTCATTGCTTTTAAGAAACTACCGTATTTTTTTGCTAATCTAGCAGAAAAGATTCCTGGACCGTTATTTAATGCTTTTATGCAAAGCCCTGAATCATCGGAAACGACCCCATAATTAACAAACTTGGAGAAAAATTTTACTTTTAATCTTGCGTTTGATTTAAATGACTTTCCTGTTTCTTTTGGGCTTTTAATTTGAAGTTTTAAAGGAGAAATTTTCTTATATTTTTTTGGTAATAAATAAGCAATTTCTTTAAATTTTCCTTTGTTATGAGTACCGACTAATATTTTTTTCATATTTAACCTAGTAATTTTAAAACTACTTATTATATAGCAAAACAAATGAATGAAGAAAAAGATAAAAAAAATTTAGATCAAAATGAGTCGGAGCCGAATAAAAATGAAGCTTCAAACCAGGGTGACAACCCACAAACTCCCTCAAAAGAAAAAACAACTGAAGAAAAGTTAAAAGAAGCTGAAGAAAAATTGTTAAGATCACTCGCTGAAATTGAAAATCAGAGGCGTAGATTTGAAAAAGAGATTAAAGATGCATTTGAATTTGGATCTTTTAACTTTGCAAAAGAGAATTTAGCAACCCTAGACAACCTTCAAAGAGCTAAAGAAGCTATTAAAAATGATGAAAAACTAAAAGACAACAAAGATTTAGATAAATTTTTAGAAAATATTAATATTATAGAGAAAGATTTAATTTCTATCTTTGAAAGAAATAAAATTAAAAAAATTGACACAAAAAATAAAAAATTTGACCCAAACTTTCATCAAGCAATGTCTGAAATCGAAGATGAAAAAGTTGAACCAGGATCAATAATTCAAGAAATTCAAGCAGGTTATATGTTAGGTGAAAGATTATTGAGACCAGCTTTAGTGAGTGTGGCAAAAAAAAAGATAAAAAAAACGAAGAAAATAAGGAAAAAAAAGAACAAAAATAGACTTGCAGATGGTGAAAAAACACCCATATAGCAATTAGTACAAGGAATAATTTATGAGCAAAGTTATAGGAATAGATTTAGGAACTACTAATTCATGTGTAGCTATAATGGATGGTACACAGGCTAAAGTTTTAGAAAATACAGAAGGCGCTAGAACAACTCCTTCTGTGGTAGCTTTTCTTGAAAATGAAGAAAAATTAGTTGGGCAACCTGCAAAAAGACAAGCAGTAACAAATGCAGGCGATACAATATTTGCTGCAAAAAGATTAATTGGAAGAAAATTTGACGGACCATCTGTTCAAAAAGATATTTCGAAGGTTCCTTACAAAATTGTTAAATCAGATAATGGTGATGCGTGGGTAGAGGGTAAAGGCAAAAAATATTCACCAGCTCAGATTTCTGCATTTGTTTTACAAAAAATGAAAGAAACAGCTGAAAAGTATTTAGGTCAAGCAGTCACAAAAGCTGTGATTACTGTTCCTGCTTATTTTAACGACTCACAAAGACAAGCAACTAAAGATGCAGGTAAAATCGCTGGTCTTGAAGTTTTAAGAATTATTAACGAACCAACAGCAGCATCATTAGCTTATGGTTTAGATAAAAAAGGTGGTCAAAAAATTGCTGTTTATGATTTAGGTGGTGGTACTTTTGATATTTCAATCTTAGAGATAGGTGACGGTGTATTTGAAGTAAAATCAACTAATGGCGATACTTTCTTAGGTGGTGAAGACTTTGATGATGCTATAGTAGAATACCTTGCATCAGAATTTAAAAAAGATAATGGCATAGATTTAAAATCAGACAAGCTTGCTCTTCAAAGATTAAAAGAGGCCGCTGAAAAAGCAAAAATTGAACTTTCATCTTCAGCACAAACTGAAATTAATCTACCTTTTATTACAGCAGATAAATCTGGTCCTAAACATTTAAATTTAAAGTTTAATAGAGCGAAATTAGAAGCTCTTGTGCAAAGCTTAGTAGAGAGAACTTTAGAACCTTGTAAAACTGCTTTAAAAGACTCTGGTTTTTCTGCAGCTGAAATTAATGAAGTAGTTCTTGTAGGTGGAATGACAAGAATGCCAAAAATTATTGAAACGGTTAAAAACTTTTTTGGAAAAGAACCAAATAAAAGCGTAAATCCCGATGAAGTAGTTGCAATGGGTGCTGCTATTCAAGGTGGTGTTTTACAAGGTGATGTAAAAGATGTATTGCTTTTAGATGTAACACCTCTTTCTCTAGGTATTGAAACGCTAGGTGGTGTATCCACAAAACTAATTGAAAAAAATACGACTATTCCAACTAAGAAAAGTCAAGTTTTCTCAACTGCTGAAGATAACCAGCCAGCAGTATCAATTAGAGTTTTACAAGGTGAAAGAGAAATGGCTGCAGATAATAAAATATTAGGTAACTTTGAGTTAATAGGAATACCTCCGGCGCCAAGAGGAACTCCTCAAATAGAAGTTACATTTGATATTGATGCAAATGGAATAGTTAACGTTTCTGCAAAAGATAAAGGCACAGGAAAAGAACAAAAAATACAAATTCAAGCTTCAGGTGGATTATCTGAAGAAGAAATTAATAAGATGGTTAAAGATGCTGAAGCCAATAAAGAAGCTGATAAGAAAAAGAGAGAGTCAGTTGATTCTAGAAATCAAGCCGATAGTCTTGTTTTTTCTACAGAGAAAAGTTTAAAAGAACATGGTGATAAAATCTCTGCTGACGAAAAGAAAGCAATAGAAAACGGTATTGCTGATCTTAAAAAATCCTTAGAAGGAACTGATGCAGAGGACATTAAGAAAAAAACACAAAGTTTAATTCAAGTTTCAATGAAATTAGGGGAAGCAGTTTATAAGAGCCAACAAAAACCTGAAGCTGGAAAATCTGATGGTCCAAAAAATGCTAATCCTAAGGACAAAGACAATGTAGTTGATGCAGATTTTGAAGACGTAAAAGAAGAAGATAAAGAAAAAAGCGCCTAAGAAAATAAAGGAGACGTCCTGTGGCTAAAAGAGATTGTTATGATGTCTTAGGTGTACCAAGATCCGCGTCTAATGATGATATCAAAAAAGCTTACCGAAAACTTGCACTAAAATACCATCCAGACAAAACCAAAGGGGACAAAGCTTCAGAGGAAAAATTTAAGGAAGCAAGTGAGGCTTATCATATTCTTTCTGATGAAAAGAGAAAAGCAAACTACGATCAGTTTGGTCATGCTGCTTTTGAGGGCGGAGGCGGTCAGGGTTTTAGCGGTTTCGATACATCTTCTTTTTCTGATATTTTTGAAGACTTTTTTAGTGATTTTGGTGGCGGAGGATCAAGTAGAAGATCTAGCAATAGAGGTAATGACTTAAGGTATGATGTAACTATTAGCTTAGATGAAGCTTACAAAGGAATAGAAAAAAATATTAGGTATACAACTTACAAATCATGTTCATCTTGTTCAGGCAGTGGAGCAGCGAAAGGTTCAAAGCCAATAAGATGTGATTATTGTTCAGGTAGAGGTAAAGTAAGAACTAATCAAGGTTTTTTCACAGTTCAACAAACCTGTCCTCAATGTAGCGGTTACGGTGAAATGATTGGTGATCCGTGTAATAAATGCAGTGGAAACGGAAAAGTTCAAGCAAATGAAAATGTTACCGTAAAAATACCAAAGGGTGTTGATGATGGAACAAGAATAAGAGTATCAGGTAAAGGGGAAGCTGGCTCTAAGGGAGGAACAAGTGGTGATTTATATCTTTTTGTTTCAATTGATAATCATGAAATTTTTAAAAGAGCTGAAGAAAATTTATACTACGAGTTACCAATATCATTTGCTGATGCAGCTTTAGGTACTTCTGTAGAAGTTCCATCAATTGATGGCGGTAAATCAAAAATAAAAATACCTGCGGGCACTCAACATGGAAAGCAATTTAGACTCAGAGGAAAAGGTATGCCGATTTTAAGAAGAAGTGTTTTTGGTGATCTTTATATTAGAATTAATACGCAAGTTCCAACTTCACTTTCAAAAAGACAAAAAGAGATACTTGAAGAGTTTAGCGAAATTGAAGGCAATAAACCAGATCCTGTAATTAAAACCTTTTTTGAAAAAGCAAAGAAGTTTTGGAAAAATTCATAATTAAATGAGTACTGAACAGATAATGTCTGCAATTTTTTTAACTGCAGTATTGCTTTTAATCTTACCGAGTTTTTTATCTACAAATAATAAAATAAGGGACTTTTTAAAAAATTTATCTATTTGGACTATAATTACTTTGGTTATTATTGTAATCATTTACATTATAGGCGGATGAAAAAAATCAATTTATCAATCACTGGCTGCATGGGAAGAATGGGCCAGCAAATAATTAAATCTTCTAACAAGAAAAAAGAATTTAAGTTAGTTTCTCTTACAGAAAATAGAGCTATTCATAAAAAAATTTCAGGAATTAAACCCAGTCTAAATAATATAGGCTCATTTAAAAAAACTGACGTTATAATTGATTTTACTGTTCCAAAATGTACTTTGGAAGTTCTAAAATTAGCTACAACGTTAAAGAAAAGAGTTGTGATAGGAACAACTGGATTTAATAAAAAAGAAGAACTTCTAATAAAAAAATTTTCAAAAAAAATTCCAGTTCTTAAAGCTGGAAATATGAGTCTAGGTGTAAACTTGTTAATGTACTTAACCGAGATTGCCTCCAAGTCTCTGGGTAATAATTTTTTGAGTAAAGTTTACGAAGTTCATCATAAACATAAAATTGATTATCCGTCGGGAACGGCATTAATGCTTGGAAAAGGGATTGCTAATGGAAAAAATAAAAATCTATTTAGTTTGATTGGAAGAAAATTCTTAAATAAAAAACAATTTCCGTACTCAAAAAAAATAAATTTTAATTCCATCAGGAAAGGTGAAGTGATAGGGGAGCATGAAGTGAGTTTCTCTAGTGGAAAAGAGATCATTAAATTAAATCACGAATCTTTTGATAGAGCTCTTTATTCTGAAGGTGCGCTGACAGCTGCAAAATGGTTAATGAGAAAAAAGGCTGGGCTTTATTCAATGAGAGATTTACTTAACTTCAAGTGAATAATAGAGAAAAGGCTAGAGTAATTCAAAAAATATTGAATAAAACTTATCCAAAAATACCAATACCTTTAAATTATAAAAATACATTTACATTGCTTATTTCTGTTTTACTTTCTGCACAATGCACAGATGTTAATGTAAATAATGTTACAAAAGATATTTATCCAAAATATTATAAACCTGAACACTTTGTTAAACTTGGAAGAAAAAAGATTGAAAGATTGATTAATAGAATTGGAATTTTTAGAGTTAAAGCAAAAAGTATTTTTTATTTATCAAAAAAATTAATTGAAAAATTTAAGGGCAGAGTCCCAAAAACCTACGAAGAATTAGAAGAACTACCTGGTGTAGGTCATAAAACAGCCAGTGTAGTAATGTCTCAAGGTTTCGGCTTACCTGCGTTTCCTGTTGATACCCATATTCATAGGTTGGCGCAAAGATGGGGATTGACTAATGGAAAAAATGTTGTTCAGACAGAAAAAGATTTAAAAAAAATATTTCCTAAAAAAAATTGGAATAAACTTCATTTACAGATAATTTGGTATGGCAGAGAATATTGTAAAGCTCGAGATTGTTATGGAATAACTTGTAAAATTTGTAAAAGCTGTTATCCCAATAGAAGAAGACCCTTTAAAGCAAAAAAAGCTTAGTAGATGAAAATTTTAGGAATAGGTAACGCAATTGTTGATGTAATTTGTAAAGTTGATGAAAACTTTATTACACAAAACAACTTAACAAAAAGCACAATGAAACTAGTAGATGAGGCTGAATTTAATAAGCTTTTATCTACGCTTAAAATTGAAGAAACTGTTTCTGGCGGCTCTGTAGCAAACTCAATAGTTGGCCTCTCGCAACTTGGGAACAAGGTTGGTTTCATAGGAAAAGTGAGCGATGATGATTTAGGCAAAAAATACGAGGAAGGTTTAAAAAAAGAAAATGTAGAATATTTTTATTCGAAAAAGCAAGAAATGATTCCAACTGGAACATGTTTAATATTAATAACACCTGACTCTGAGCGAACTATGGTAACTTTTCTAGGGACTGCAGGGAAAATTAGTGAAAATGATATTGATACTAATGCTGTTAAGAATAGCGAAATTCTATTTTTAGAGGGATATCTTTGGGATGAAGGCGAACCTAAAAAAGCTTTTGAGAAGGCAATAAATAATTCAAATAAAGTTGCCATGTCATTATCAGATCTATTTTGTGTCGAGCGGCATAAACCTCATTTCTTAGATCTATTTAAAAATAAGTTAGATGTCACTTTTGCAAATGAACAAGAAATGATGTCATTGATTGCCGTTAAGAAGTTTGAAGATGTGATTGATTTTGCAAAAAAAATAAACAGATTACTTGTTATTACTCGTGGAGACAAAGGTGCTGTGGCGATTAATAATGGTGAAGTTTCAGAGTGTTCTGCAAAAAAAGATCTTAAAATCAAAGATTTAACAGGCGCAGGTGACTTATTTGCTAGTGGTTTTTTACATGGCATAATTAATGATAAATCAATAAAGGAAAGTTTAATAATTGGTACGGATATGTCTTCAAGAGTTATTCAAATAATTGGCGCTAGATTGAATAAATAATTTATTTTTTTTTTCTTTTAAAACTACCTTTTCCTTTTTTAGGTTTAACAACTCTTTTTCTATACTTATTTGTAAATAAATCTTTTGCGATTTTATTTCTTTTCTTCACAAGGAATAACCATCTTTTGTATTCACTATAAAGTTATCATCAGAAAATTTTTCATTAATTTTTTTTCTTAATCTATAAATATGTGTCTCTACAGTATGAGTATCAGCGTCTGATGAGTAGTTCCAAACAGATGATAGTATTTTGTTTTTTGATAAAGGTTTTTTATTATTTAAAAATAATTCTAATAATTGTATTTCTTTTTCCGTAAGAATAATTTCATTTTCATTTTTTGATATTTTTTTTTCATTTTTATTCAAGAGGTATTTTTTTATCTCTATTGAAGAGTTTTTACTAAATACTTTTTTTGCAGTAACACTGTCAATAACAGCATTAATTTCTCTTAAAGATGAAGGCAATTCTAAAAAAGCATCAAAATTCTGAAATGTCTTTTTTTCACTTGAGGCTAAAACTTTTAAATTATGAGTATTTCTAATAATTTTATTGTCCTCTTTATCGTTCAAAGCATCCTCATGAAATAGAACGACATCAAAATCTGAAGAATGTTTTTCTCTAACAGAATTGAACTTTAAAAAAGGTTTTAGTTCATTTAAAGTAGAAGAAAATGAATTAGGACCTAAGATTAAAACTTTTAATTGATGCATATATTAATAGATAAAAATTACCTTACTTATAATAAATTTAAAGTAAAATGTGCAATAGGAAAAAAAGGAATTGGTAATAAAAGAAAAGAAGGTGATTTAATAACACCAAAAGGACAATACAAAATTAAATACATTTTGTATAGAAAAGATAGAGTAAAAATTTCAACAAGTTTAAAAAAAAAGATTATAAAAAAAAATATGGGTTGGTGTGATGATCCTAAATCAAATTACTATAATAAAATTATTAAATTGCCTTTTGTTTACAGTCATGAAAGACTTTACAAAAAAGAAAACACCTACGATATTATTTTGGTGCTAAATTATAATATGAATCCTGTCATAAAAAATAAAGGAAGTGCTATTTTTATTCATGTAGCAAAGAATAACTTTAAAAAAACTGAGGGTTGTGTTGCAATAAGAAAAATTGAACTTTTAAAAATCGTTAGGGAGATAACAACTAACACAAAAGTTAAGATCGTTGACCAAAAATAGAACTTCCTATTCTAACAAAAGTAGCGCCATACTTAATAGCTTCTAAATAATCAGCAGACATGCCCATACTAAGGTCTCGTAACGCAAGTGACTTATTTAATTCATTTAAGAATTTAAAATATTTTGCAGCATTGTTGTCGTTAGGTGGAATAACCATTAATCCTACAATATTTAAATTAATTTTATTCTTACAATAATTATAAAATGGGTCTAACTGACTAACAGGTATACCAGTTTTTTGTGTTTCGTTTGCAATATTTACTTGGACAAAGTAGTTAAGATTTCTTTTGAGAGTCATTTGATGCTTCGCAAGAGTGTCGGCTAATTTTTGATTATCTAAAGAATGAATATAATCGAAAAGTTTTACTGCATCTTTAGCTTTATTGCTTTGTAATTTGCCAACCATATGTAATTTTAAATTCTTATTATTACTTTTTAGATCAGTCCATTTAGCTATTGCTTCTTGTACTTTATTTTCTCCAAAATGGTTATGACCAAAGTCGATTAAGGGTTTTATATGATCTAATGAAAAAGTTTTACTAATTGCAACAATATTTACAGGTTTAGAAGGCTTTAAATCATCAATATTAGATTTTATTTTATTAAATCTTTCAATTATCATAATGGCAATGTTTATCCTTAAAAAAAAATATTTTTTTATAATTGAAAGTATAAAAGATATAGATCTAAAAAATATAAAAAATTTCGGAAAATACAGTATAATTTACAGAAATAACTCCCCTGAAAATATTGAAATATTAAAAAAATTTAGACTTAAATGCAAAATCCAAAGAATTCCTTTTTTTGTTGCTAATAATGTTGACTTAATTAAAACACTTAAAGCTGATGGATTGTATATTTCTGCTTATAATAAAAATTTAAATTCTAGTTATTTAAAAAATAATTTTAAAATTATTGGGTCAGCTCATAACATAAAAGAAATAAATTTAAAAAAATTACAAGGTTGTTCAGAAATAATTTTATCTCGGTTATTTAAAACAACTTACAAAAATAAAATTGATTTTTTAGGCGTAATTAAATTTAATTTATTATCAAAATTAACTAATGTCTCTTTAACTCCCTTAGGTGGAATTAATTTAAAAAATTTAAATAATTTAAAAAATGTAAATTGTGAGAACGTAGCATTATCATCTTTAGTTAAGAATAACTCTTGCAAAGTTCATTCCTCTCTGCGGTAAGTAGTTTAAATTTTTATTTTTAATGTCTCAAAAAAAAAGGGGCGATAAAATCGCCCCTTTTAAATTAAATATTAATGTCTATTAGAACGCAAATGACATAGCAATGATAGTTTCTGTTAAGTCACTATCTTGTACGTAAGAAGCGTTTTCTACGTCAGCTCTAGCTAGAGATAATGTAGCACCACCAACATTGTATGCGATTTGGATTGAATCCATCTCTATATCGTATGTTGTGTTTGTGCTTGTTGACTGGTTAGCAACCGAGTCTTCTCTAGTGTAAGAAACAGACACAGCGTCGTTTACTGCGTAACCAATTGAGTAACCAGTATTTTCATAGTACTCAACTGTAGTTGCAGCTCTGTTAGCTTCTAACATTTCTGGAGCTTGGTATGATTTACCATAACCAAGAGTTACGTTACCTACTGAGTATTTAATACCGTAAGCACCACCTTCTTCTAATTGGTCTTCTGTATCAACACCATCTTGGTAGTCGTTCACTTTATTATAGTGAGCAGCTAATGTTAAACCATCAAGTGGTTTAGTTGTTACAGAGTACTCTTGTCTAGAATTACCTGACACACCTGCTTCATTTCCTGAAGCTGAGTCATGTCCCATGTTAGTATTATAAGCAAATGATGCCGTTGTACCGAATGGTAATTCAGGTGTATGGTACTGAATAGTTCCAGTATTTGCTGCACCTGCGTCACCTGGGTATGTTATACCGTAGCTTGTTCCTGTGTCAGACATAGAAGTATACGCTGAAGCATCCCAAGCATATTTTTTGTTATTTCCACACTCAGATACACAAACTTTTAATGTACCCATATCATTCATACCAAGAACGATTTGTGTATCATCATTGTTTGTCGCTGTTCCGCCAGCTGCCGTATCCATTTCCATAGAGTAAGACCATGTGAAACCGTTATCCATTTCACCGCTAGCAGTAAAGTTTAATTCATTAGTAATACCGATACCATTGTCACCTTGATTACCACCTGTAGCATTGTATGTTGCTTTAGCAGTACCGTTAACTGTTAATTCACCTGCATTAACAGAAAACATTAGAGACAAAGAAGCGATAGAAACTAATAAAGTTTTCATTATTGTTTTCATTTTATTTCCTTTGTTAAGTTATTGTTTATAATTATAAACACCGGTAAATTACCATTTGGTCGTCTAAATACTTTCTAATTGTGTTATTTACATTGACTTTTTTGATAAGTGTTGTAATTATATCACATTAATTAAACATCGTTATTTATTAATAAAATTAGGCTTTTTTAACTATTATTTTGTGTTTCTGTAAGCTTTAAACTAAAAATAGGTGTCTATGATCAGATTCTTACTACTTTCAAGCGCATGCTTGTTGCTTTTATCTTGTGGAATCTTAAAACCTGAAAAAGTTAATACAAGAGAAGTTCCCATTAATGCTCAAGAAAGAGCTAGAAAAAATATCGAAGAAGGAAGAGGAACATCTCTTAAGAGCATAATTGGTAGAGGTGGCGGAACAAACTATGAGTTTAGCACATCTAATCCGATGTGGAGAGCTTCATTAGAAATTTTAGATTTTCTTCCTTTATCTACAGTAGATTATTCTGGAGGATTAATTATTACTGATTGGTACTCAGAAAATAACTCTGATAATTCAATAAAAATAACAGTAAGATTTTTAGATAATGAAATTAGATCCGACAGTTTAAAAGTTATTGTGCATAATAAAAATTGTTCTACTGAACAAACTTGTAAAATAAATCTTTTAAATGAGAGTTCCATTAGATCAGAATTAAGCACTGCTATTATAAAAAAAGCTGCAGAACTTGAAATTGCCCAGAAAAATAAGAAAAAATAGTTTCTGTTATGGAAAGATTAAATTTTCATTCTATAGAAAAAAAATGGCAAGATAATTTCAAGAAATTAAAACTTTATAATAAAAATCCAAAAGCAAAAAAATTTTATTGTCTTGAAATGTTTCCATACCCTTCGGGTAAAATTCATATGGGTCATGTTAGAAATTATACAATTGGTGATGTAATAGCTCGTTATAAATTTCTAAATGGTTTTAATGTTTTACATCCTATGGGATGGGATGCGTTTGGTTTACCAGCTGAAAATGCATCTAAACAAAACAACTTGCATCCTAAAGATTGGACAAAAAATAACATTAAAACAATGAAAAAACAGCTTCAATTACTGGGTTTGTCGATTGATTGGGATTTGGAAATTTCTACTTGTGATAAAAATTACTATAAATATCAGCAAGAATTATTTATAGATTTTTATAAAGAAGGATTAGTTTCAAGACAAGAAACCTACGTTAACTGGGATCCAATTGAAAAAACTGTTTTAGCAAACGAGCAGGTAATAAACGGTAGAGGCTGGAGATCTAATGCTTTAGTAGAAAGGAAAAAATTATCTCAATGGTTTTTTAATATTACTACATTCGCAGAAGAACTTTTAACAGATCTAAAAAAATTAGAAGGTTGGCCTGATAAAGTAAAATTAATGCAACAAAATTGGATTGGAAAATCGTTTGGTTGTGAAATAAATTTTGAACTATCTGAATCCAAAGATACAATAAATATATTTACTACAAGACCAGATACGATATTTGGTGCTAGTTTTATATGTTTATCTGTAGATCATCCACTGAATGAAAAATTTAAAAAGAATAAAAGTTTTTTAGAATTTAAGAAGGATTGTAATAAAACAGGAACAACTGAGGAAGCTATTGCTAATGCTGAGAAATTGGGTTTTAATACAAATTTATTTGTTAAGCACCCTTTCATTCCAGGAAAAAAACTACCTGTTTATTTTGCTAACTTTGTACTTATGGATTATGGAACCGGCGCCATTTTTGGGTGCCCGGCTCATGACCAACGTGATTTCGATTTTGCAAAAAAATATGATTTAGAAATTATTGAAGTGGTTTCGCAAAACGAAAATGTTAATTCATCTTTAAATGAGGCTTATACAGGACCAGGTAAAATGATTAATTCAGATTTTCTAAATAATCTGAATATTGATGAAGCCAAAGAAAGAATAATATCCAAGATAGAAAAAATTAAGATCGGTAAAAGAAAAACGCTCTTTAGACTAAAAGACTGGGGAATATCTAGACAGCGTTACTGGGGCTGTCCAATTCCTATGATATATCTTGAAGATGGCTCGGTAGTTCCTGTTGACAAAAGCGAACTTCCAGTAGAATTGCCTGAAGATATTGACTTAAATAGCAATGGAAATCCGTTAGCTGCTCATCCTAGTTGGAAAATAACAACTCATAAAGCCACAGGAAAAAAAGCAATAAGAGAGACTGATACTTTAGATACATTTGTTGACTCCTCTTGGTATTATCTAAGATTTTGTTCACCTAAACACAATAGCTCTCCTTTTGATGAAAAAAAAATAGATTACTGGATGCCAGTTGATCAATATATTGGAGGGATAGAACACGCAATATTACACCTGCTATACTCTCGCTTTTTTACAAAAGCAATTAGTAAATGTAACAACTCAATAAAATTAGAAGAGCCTTTTAAAAATCTCTTTACTCAAGGAATGGTTTGTCATGAGTCATACAAAGACACTAATGATAACTGGCTATATCCTGATGAAATTGAAAAAATAACTCCCACAAATGTTATTAAAAAAAAAGATAAATCCAAAGTAATTGTGGGACCAGCTGAGTCGATGTCGAAATCTAAAAAAAATACTGTAGATCCTGAAACTATGATTAAACAATACGGTGCTGATGCAGTAAGATGGTTTATTTTATCAGATAGTCCACCAGAAAAAGATATTCAGTGGTCAAATACCGGAGTTTCCTCAGCTAATAAATTTTTACAAAAAATTTGGAATTTAAATTATGAAATTTCTCAAAAAATAGATGAAAGTGAAAATAAAAAGTCTAAAAATGATAACTTAATGAACTCAAAGATTAATAATTTTGTTTATAAAATTGATAATGCAATCAAAAATTTTAGATTTAATGTTGCAATAGCACTATTTTATGAAGTTTATAAAATATTTAAAGATAATTTGAATGCTAATAAAAAAACTCTTTCGAATAATATAATTTTGATTATGAAACTTATGATACCGTTTGCGCCTCATTTGGCATACGAATGCTTAGAATTACAGGGCTGCAAAACCTCAAATCAGTGGCCTAAAATCAATAATCAAAATATCTTTGAACAAATAAAATTTGCAATACAAGTTAATGGTAAAACGAGAGATATACTTGAGGTAAAAAAGGATCTAAATAAGGAACAAATTGATAAAATAGTTAGAGAAAAATCTAAAGCTCAAAAATATTTAATGGATAAAAAAATTATTAAAACTATATTTATAGATAATAAAATAATAAATTATATTATTTAACTTGCTTTATATGTCTAAAAAGAAAAATACATTTCTAATCATTATATTTTTATTTTTATATCAGTGTGGTTTCAAGGTAGTAAATTACTCGGAATTAAATAATTTCAAAATACAAGAAATAACTACTGAAGGTGAAAATAGAATTAATTATAAATTGAAAAATTATATTCAGGTAATTTCTAATAATAATAGTAATAACAACATAGTTTTAAATCTTACGTCTAAGAGCAAAAGTTCAATTAAGGAAAAAAACAGCAGTAATGAAGTTACGAAATACCAGTTAGAGATCACTACAATAATTAATTTAAGAGAGTTAAACGCTAATAGAACGGATAAATTTGAATTGTTAGTTAATGGTGATTATCTTGTAGATAATAAATATTCAGAAACACTAAAGAATCAAGAACAACTTATAGAAAATTTGACAAGAAAATTATCATCGGAAATTAAAAGAGAACTATCGCAACGATTAAATGATTCATAAAAGTTATTTAGTAGAAAAAAACATAAATATTTTAAAAAATAAATTTGCACTTTTTTATGGTGAAAACTTAGGAATGCAGAAAGATTTTAAAAATATAATCACGAAACAAAATTTAAATTCAGAAGTAGTTAGGTTAGACCAAGAAGATATAATTAAAAATCCTGACTTTTTATTTAATGAAATTTTAAACTTATCTTTATTTGATAAAGAAAAAATATATTTTATTAGTAATACAAATGACAAAATACTGCCAACCATTCAAAACCTAGAGCAAAAAATTGATAAGCAAAAAATTTATTTGTTCTCAAATTTGCTTGAAAAAAAATCAAAATTAAGAAGTTATTTTGAAAAGTCTAATGTACACGATATTGTTCCTTGTTATGTTGATAATGAAATAGCTCTTAAAAATATAATTTTAGATAAACTTAAGAATTTTAAAGGATTGAATTCAGAAAATTTAAACTTGATAATTGAGAACAGCAATTATGATAGAATAAAACTCAATAATGAGTTGAGTAAAATTATACTTTTTTTTCAGGATAGAATTATTTTAAAAAGTAAACTTTTTAAACTATTGAATTTAGAAGTTAATGAAAATTTTAATACAGTTAAAGATGAAGCAATTAATGGCAACAAAATACGGACAAATAAGTTATTAAATAACTCATCTTTAGATCAAGATAAAAGTATGTACTACATTTCATTGTTAAACCAGCGATTTGATAAACTGAAATTGATAAGCCAACATAAAAATGATGATAGTTTGGAACAGAAAATAAATTTAATGAAACCGCCAATATTTTGGAAAGATAAACCTATGTTTCTAATGCAGGCAAAAAAATGGAATTTTAAAAATATTAATAAAATTCAAGATGAAATTTATGAAGCTGAAATAAAAATTAAAACAACTTCTTCAATTAATAAAAATATTTTATTGAAAAAATTACTTGTAGATATTTGTAATTTAGCTAACGCCGCTTAAGAAGTTTTGAAATAAATTCAAATTGTTCTAAATTTTTATAATTTATTGTTAATCTTCCAGAATTATTTTTTTTATTAATAATATCTACTTTCATTCCTAAATTTTCTTCCATTTGTCTTTGTTCCTCTAGCACATTAGCATCAACACGTGTTTGACCAACTTTTTGTGGACCTTTTTTTTCTCTTACCAAATATTCTACACTTCTAGCACTGAGCTTTTTAGAAACAATTTCTTCAGCAATTGCGGAAGCATTTGGCACTCCTATTAGCGGTCTAGCTTGTCCAGCAGTAATTAGCCCTTCCTCCATCATTCCCTTCACATCAGCTGGTAAGGTTAATAATCTTAAAGTATTACTGACGTGACTTCTGCTTTTTGACATAAACCTTGCAATTTTTTCATGATCGTATTCAAACTCTTTATGTAACCTTTCATAAGCTTTTGCCTCTTCTATTGGGTTTAAATCATCTCGTTGAATATTTTCTACAATAGCAACTTCCAAACTTTCATTATCATCAAGATCTAAGATGACTATAGGTATTTCGTGCAGTCCTGCCTTTTGAGCTGCTAACCATCTTCTTTCACCAGCAACTATTTGGTATTTACCTTCATTAGATTTGTCTGTCCTAACTGCAATAGGCTGAATAACTCCGTTTTTCTTTATAGAATTAGCTAATTCTACAAGTTTTTCTTCATTAAAAATTTGTCTTGGTTGATAAGGATTTCTTGTTAAATCACCTATTAATGCTTTAGTGTTAGATGATATATTTTTTGTTTTAGGTTTATTCTCATTTTTTTCATCGCCGAATAATGCTGATAATCCTCGGCCTAGACCTTTCTTTTTTTTCATAATCAAGCTGCTGACACTTCCTCTTTAGAACTTAAAAACTCATTAGCTAAATCAAAATATGCTTTGCTGCCAACACAAGTTTTATCATAAATAACACAAGGTAAACCGTGTGAAGGAGCTTCGGATAGTCTCACATTTCTTGGAATTACTGTATTATAAACCTTTGACTTAAAATGGTTTCTAGCTTCTATATCAACTTCGCCCGATAATTTATTTCTCTTATCAAACATTGTAAGTAGAATTCCTCTCACAGAAAGTTGCGGATTTAATTTTTCTTTTATTCTATCTATTGTGTTTATTAATTGTGTTATGCCCTCTAAAGCAAAAAATTCAGTTTGAAGTGGAACCACCAGTTCATTAGAACTTACTAGAGCTATCACCGTAAGGAGACTAAGTGAAGGGGGGCAATCAATAAAAATATAATCATACTTGTTTAAAATATTTGAATTAGAGTCGAAAATATTTTTTAATGTAAAAGCACGGTCCTCATTTGTAGCGGTTTCAACTTCCAAACCAGATAAATTTACAGTTGAACTAATTAAATCTAAATTTTTAATGTCTGTATTTATAATTGCTGCATTTAATTTTATGCTTCCTATCAAAAGGTTATAAATATTATTTTCCTCCTTTGTGTTTGACTTTCCTAATCCGGTCGTTGCGTTTCCTTGGGGATCTAAATCTACAACTAATGTTTTATGACCCATAATGGACAGTGAAGCAGCAAGATTTACCACGGTTGTAGTTTTTCCTACTCCGCCTTTTTGATTAATGACTGAAATTATTTTATTTTCCATTTTTTGTAGCTATTATTATTTTCGAATCTTTATCAGTAATGCTATTAACTGTTTTATATCTATAATTTTTATCTTTTGGAAGTTTTTTGAGGTCATTTAGGGCATTCTTTCCCTTAAGAATGATTAATTTGTGTGGATTTGTTACTTTTTCACGTGAAATATCAAATATTAAGTCTAATTTCTTGAAAGCTCTACAAACAATATAGTTAGTTCTGATATTCTTATAATCATATACGTTTGTTTCAATATCAAATTTAGTAATTTTTTGAATATCACTTAAAAAAGCTCTTTTTACAGGTGATTTTTCATAAAGTTTCACGTGAAAATTAGGATTAGTATTAGCTATAGAGAGAATAACTCCTGGAAGGCCTGCACCAGATCCAAAATCAGTTAAAATATGGCCTTTATTGAAATCAATATACTTAATAATTTGAGCAGAATCTAATATATGTCTGTTCCAGACCTCTTTTTCTGTAGTTTTGCTAATTAAATTATATTTTTTGTTAAAAATTAGTAATAAATCAATGTATTTATGAATTTTATGAATTTTTTCATCAGAAAAGCCAAGATTTTCATGAAGATATTTCTTAACAAAAACAATATCCATTAAGCAAATTGCTTAGATCGCATCTTTTTTATGTTAGAAAGTATAATAACTACTGCAGAAGGGGTAATTCCATCTATCCTAAGAGCTTGTCCTAGGGTTCTAGGTCTAATTTTGTTTAATTTGCTCTTAACTTCATTAGACAGCCCACTTAATTCATCATAATTAAAGTTCATAGGTATTTCCAAAGCTTCGTCTTTGTTGAAAGCATTAATATCTCTTTGCTGTCTTGGTAGGTAACCTGCATAGTGCGCGTCGATTTCAACCTGCTTGTCAAAAGAAGCGTTATAAGAGGGAATCGAGGGAAAAATCTCTCTCAATTTAGATAATTTGACATTTCTCTGACCTATCACCTCCATACACGATCTTTTAACACCATCCATTGCAATTTTAATAGAATGATCCTTGGCCTTATTAGGAGTAATGAAATTAGACATAAGATGTTTTTTAATTTCTGAAAGTTTATTGCTCTTGTCGTCAAAAAGTTTTTTTCGTTCCTCAGAAATCAAACCTACCTCGTTACCTAAGTTTGTTAATCTTTGATCTGCGTTATCTGCTCTTAAACTTAATCTATACTCGGCTCTCGATGTAAACATTCTATAAGGTTCACTGACTCCCTTTGTTATAAGATCATCAATCATAACACCGATGTAGGAGTTGCTTCTACTAAGTAAAAATTCTTTTTTATTTTTTACTTTTAATGCTGCATTAACGCCTGCAACAAGTCCTTGTGCAGCAGCTTCCTCATAACCAGTGGTTCCATTAATTTGACCAGCTAAAAATAAAGATTTTATTTTTTTTGTCTCGAGTGTTACTTTTAATTCTCTTGGATCTACGTAATCATACTCAATCGCATAACCTGCCCTTTTCATTTTAACATGCTCCAAACCCTTGATTTTACTAAGTATTTTGAGCTGTATCTCTTCTGGTAAGGATGTTGATATACCATTTGGGTAAATAGTATTGTCCTTTAATCCTTCTGGTTCTAAGAATATTTGATGTTGTTGTTTCTCTTTAAACTTTACAATTTTATCTTCAATTGAGGGACAATAACGTGGTCCAACACCTTTTATATTTCCAGAATACATTGCACTTCTTGAGATATTATCACTTATAATTTTATGGACTTCATTGTTTGTATAAGTCATTCCACATTTGATTTGTTTATTGATAATTTTGTTTGTAAGGAAAGAAAAGTAGTAATGATCATCATCAGCGGGCTGCATTTCCAAGTCATCATAATTAATTGTACTACCATCAAGTCTAGGTGGTGTCCCTGTCTTCAATCTCCCTATTTGCATTTTAAATTTTGCTAATTGTTCACTTAAGCCTGTAGATGGTTTCTCATCATACCTACCTGCTGGTATTTGAGTTTCACCGATATGTATTAATCCATTAAGAAAAGTTCCAGTAGTTAATATAAGCTCCTTAGTTCTAACTTCTTTTCCACTTTGACATACAAAACCTATTATTTTATCACCCTCAAATAAAAATTTGATGACTGGATCTGCAATTACCTCCAAATTTTTATAATTTAGTAAAATCTTCTGCATATGCTCTTTGTAGAGAGCTCTATCTGACTGAGTACGTGGTCCCTGCACTGCTGGGCCTCTACTCCTATTTAATAATCTAAATTGAATACCTGATTTGTCGGCTACAACGCCCATTACACCATCTAAAGCATCTATTTCTCTTACAAGATGCCCTTTTCCAAGTCCTCCAATGGCAGGATTACATGACATCTCACCAATAGTCTCTATTTTATGTGTAAAAAGAGCTGTATTTACGGCCATTCTAGCAGATGCTGCAGCTGCCTCACATCCAGCGTGCCCTCCACCTATAACTACTACATCATAGCTCAGTTTAGTCATAATATGAATGTAACGCTGTATATTAGGAATACAAGAGGTATTTTATTTACCTATGCAAAAGTCTTTAAATATAGATCCAAGGATTTCTTCGACATCGACCTTACCAACAATACTTCCGAGATGTCGTGTGGCCATTCTTAGATCTTCGGCCGCTAATTCTAAATCTTTATTTTGATCTTTTTTAAGAAAATTATCTATTTCTTTTAAACTTTGATTAAGTTTAACTCTATGTCGTTCTCTTGTAATTAAAGCATTATTATTAGACATGAATTTTTTACTTAATTTTGCTTTTATTTTTTTTATTAAACTATCGATATTTTTATTTTCCTTAACTGACGCTAACACTGTTTCTGCATCAAATTTATGATTTTGCTTATTCTGTATATCCGATTTGTTAAGTAAAACGATTGTATCTTTATTAATCATTTTATTGATCTCATTATTTATACTTTTTGAAGAATTATCTATAACAACAATATTAAGATCCGCTTCTTTTGATTTTCCTAACGCTAAAGATATACCTTTTTTTTCAATCTCATTTTTAGCATTCCTGATCCCTGCAGTATCAGATAAAATTACAGGATAGCCGTCTATATTTAAATAAGTCTCGATTACATCTCTTGTTGTTCCTGCTTCATCTGAAACAATAGCGACATCTCTTTTTGCTATTAAATTTAAAAGAGATGATTTACCTGCATTAACCTCACCTGTGATAGAAACTTTAAATCCATCTCTTATTTTTTCTCCAATTTTGTTATCTTCGATGATCTTATGAATATCTTTATAAATTTCTTTAATAGAGTTATTTACTTCCTTTAAAACTTTTTCAGGCAAATCATCTTCTGCAAAATCTATTTTAGCCTCGATATATGCTAGAGATTTAATAAGTTTTTCTCTTAAATCATTATAGTGATTTGATGCATTTCCTTGAACTAATTTAACAGCTTGCTGTCTTTGCATTTCTGTTTCTGCGTGAATTAAATCGCCAATACTTTCTGCTTTTAAAAGGTCAATCTTTTCGTTTTGAAATGCTAATTTTGTAAATTCTCCTGGTTCAGCTAATCTACAATTTTCTTGTTCTGATAGTGCCTTTAATAAAGCGTTGATAACAGCATTACTTCCGTGCACTTGGAATTCGGCTAAATCCTCTCCTGTATAGCTATTTGGCCCTGGAAACCACAATAATAAAGCCTCTGGATCTATAACGGAATTATTTTTAGGATCATAAAATTGGCAATAATTTACTTCATTAGGATTTATATCTTTTAATTTAGTAAAATTCTTACAGACTTTTAAAGTATTTTTTCCTGAGATTCTAACTATGGCTATTCCTGACGGACCTCTGCCTGATGAAAGAGCATAAATGTTCATTGAATTAAATAGATAAACCTTGATTAGAAATAAACTTACTTATTTTTTTAAAAGTATTGTTTTTTGAAACACTTTTTAAAATAGTTTCTTTAAAAGGGTCTAGTAGTTTATTTTGTTTAAAAAAATTGTGAGTTAAATCTATTCCAATACCAGTAATAATATTTTCTGCTTTTCTTTTACTTGTAAAATCTTCTAGGGCAGAACAACTTTTTAAAGACATACCTAATCCAGTATAATATTTAAGAGTCTCTTGTAATTTATTTATATCTCTCAATACAAGATTAAAACCTTGGCCAGCTACTGGATGAACTGTGTGTAAGCCTTCTCCTAATATTAGGATATCTTTTTTATAATATGTTCTTTTTAAATTAAGCATCAAAGGATAAGATTGCTGGTTTGATATTTTAATATTCTTTGTTTTTAAAACTTCACAGATTTTAGATTTTACAACAGCACTAATATCTTTTTTAGGGAAATGTTTATTTACACTCCACACAAAAGAAAAACTATTTTTTGAAAAAGGGAGTATAGCTAAGGGTCCGTCTTTCAGAAAATATTGAGCAGTATTTAGATTTGTTATGCTGTGTTTAACATACCCAGTTATAGCAACTTCTTTATAATCCTTATCTAATGATCTTTTGTCTATAATGTTTTGATAAATCTTAGATGACCTACCTAAGCAGAGTATTTTCAAATCATAACTACTAAGATCTTTAAGGTTATTTATATTTTTTTTTAATAGTTTGATTTTTTTCTTTTTTATTTCCTTAAGTAATTTTACTTTAACTTTGTCATTCTCAAAGATGTACATGAGATTTTTTTTGTCTTCATTAAAATTTAGGAAATTCATATTCTGATCTTTTGTCTCATAGAAAAGATTGATCTTGTTAGACGGCCAAAATAATTTTTTGTTGAGCTTGCCTACTACTGAGCTCAAAAATTCATAGTTCGAGGCTGAAACAGCTGTAGTCCTCTTGTCTTTTAAAGGCTTGTTTTTCTTAGAAATTAGATGAACTTCCAATCCCTCTAATTTATTTAATGCTAAAGCAGTCAATAAACCTGAAAGGCCCTCTCCAACTATGCAAATTCTTTGTTTTTTCATATTAAAATTTTTCTCACTTTCATAAAAATGATAAAAAGTACGTAAAACGATTCGACATGAATACAAACTTTTTTAATAGTGTAACAAATTTTCTAAAAAAACGAACCTTTGAATTTATTGGTTTAGTCTTGATTTCTGTAAGTATTGGATTAGCTGTTGCTTTTACTACGTATTCACCAGAAGACCCGTCATTTGTATACGGCGATAAAGAGTTTGAAATTAAAAACTTCTTTGGCATTTATGGAAGTAGTATAGCTGATTTTTTATTACAAAGTTTTGGGCTCGTTTCTTTTTTACTGCTAATTAATTTTCTATCATGGGGTATCAATTTAGTTTTTAAAAAAGAACTTAAAAGAATTATTCTAAAATTATTTCTTGTAATTTGTTACTTAACTTTAGGTACAGTATTTATTTATATAACCTTTAATAATTCTTTTTGGCTAATCGATAATGGCAATTCAGGCTTTGTAGGAAAAATTGGTTATAATTTTTTAAGCTCTTGGTTTCCTTGGACTGATGAGATTTATACAACTTATGGCTTGTTATTATTAACCCTGGCGCTTTTTATTTTTTCATCTGATATTAGTTTTAAAAGAATTTTATCAGGTCTATGGTATTTCATTACATCTTTATTCAGAAGAAAAGAAACACAGATACCTGACGTGAATTTGGAAAATATGCCCCTAGAAGAAAAAAGTGAAATTATTGAAAGGCCACAACAATCTTTTGCTTTTGATGAACATTTAACTCCTAGTAAAGAAGCGGCTCAACCAAGATCAAAATATAGATTACCCGTAATTGATTATCTTGAAAAAAATACTTCAAAATTAAGTGCTTCTGAACTTAATAAAAATCGTCCTGATGGTGAATTTATGGAAAAAATTTTATTAGATTTTGGTATTGATGGAAAAATTAAAGCTATAAATAACGGACCTGTGGTTAGCTTATATGAATTTGAACCTGCGCCGGGAGTAAAAGTTTCAAAAATTATAAACTTGTCAGAGGATTTAGCTAGAAATACTAGTTCCACTTCAGCAAGGGTTTCGGTCATCCCAGGTAAAAATACAGTTGGTATAGAAATACCTAATGAGACAAGAGAAAGTGTTTCACTAAGAGAAATAATTTCTTATGAGAAATTTCAAAAGAAAGATGTGAAGCTTCCTATTGCACTTGGAAAAAGTATTTCGGGAATGCCTATTGTAGGTGATCTAACAACCATGCCTCATCTGTTAATTGCTGGAACAACTGGTTCAGGTAAATCAGTCTGTATCAATACAATTATCGTTTCTTTGCTATACAAATTAAATCCTGATCTTTGTAAATTTATTTTAATCGATCCTAAAATGTTAGAACTATCCACTTATGAGGGGATACCGCATTTATTAACTCCAGTTATTACTGATGCAAAAAAAGCAACTTCAGCGCTTGCTTGGACAGTTAAAGAAATGAACAGCAGGTACAAGTTAATGAGCAAGGTAGGGGTTAGAAACATAGATGGTTACAACGCTAAACATAAATTAAAAATGCCTTACATTGTTGTAGTCGTTGATGAGATGTCAGATCTAATGCTTGTTGCTGGCAAAGAAATAGAAAATTATATTCAAAAATTATCTCAGATGGCTAGAGCTGCAGGTATTCATATTATCATGGCAACTCAGAGACCAAGTGTTGACGTTATTACAGGAACAATTAAGGCAAATTTTCCAACAAGAATATCTTTTCAAGTAAGTTCTAAAATAGACAGTAGAACGATCTTAGGAGAGCAGGGGGCAGAACAGCTTTTAGGAAAAGGTGATATGCTTTTCATGTCGTCAGCAAACAGAATAGTAAGAATTCACGGTCCATTTGTATCAGAGAATGAAATAGAGAAAATTACTAATTCAATTAGAGCTCAGGGTGAACCAGATTACATGGATGAAGTTACAGCTTTAGAAACAACTGGAAGCACTTCTGTAGGTGAAAGTGATGGTGATGAAGATGAATTATATACTCAAGCAGTTGATATTATAAAATCAGAGGGTAAGGCTTCTACAAGTTTCTTACAAAGAAAGCTTCAAATTGGCTACAATAGAGCTGCAAGGATTATTGATATGATGGAAGAAAAAGGTATCGTTAGTAAAGCAAATCATGTTGGTAAACGTGAAGTTCTTTAAACCATTCTTAATCTTATTTTTTCTAACTGCAAATCTCTTTGCCAATGAAAAAGATCTAATAATAAATCAACTGAATAATTTAAATTCATTAGAGTTTACTTTTAATCAATTGATCAATGATAAGACAGAAAAAGGTAGCTGTCTTTTAGAGTTTCCAGGAAAATTAAAATGTGATTACTTTGATGATAAAGAGAAAGAATTAATTATAAATAATAAAAGATTAGCAATTACTCAAAAAAAATATAATAAAACTTACTATTACCCCATATCAAAATCTCCATTTTTAAATATCTTATATAAAGATAAATTATTAGAAATAGTTCAACTAGGTGAATTAGAGTTGGGTGATCAAATGATCAGACTAAATTATTCAAGTGAAAATCAAGTTTCAGTTTTTTTTGATAGAAAAAATTTAGACTTAAAAGGATGGGAAATTATTGATCAGTACAATAATAATATTAATTTTACTTTAAATGTTGTTGCTAAAAACGATGTCTATAGGAAAGATACTTTTAAAATACCTGAGATAAATTAAGCCACGAAATCTATTTCTTCTTCTTTGAAGATTTCAAAACCTTTTGACTTATAATTTTGTAAAGCATACTTATGATCTAAACTACAAGTATGTACCCACATTCTATTTGGATTTTTTCTAGAAGCACTAGCTATTGCATGGTTTAAAAGTGTTGAACCTAATTTTTGTCCTCTAAATTCTTTTAATACTCCCATATTTATCAACTCTACTTCATTTAATTCTGGGTGATATTCTTGCTCATAGTAACCAATTAAATCATCTCCATTTTTTAATACATGTGTTTCTAAATTTTTATTTGAAACATATTTAAACCATTCTTTATCAGACCAAACAAGTCTATCTCTCCAATAATGATCAATGCCTATTTGTTTGTAAAAAAACTTATTTAATTGAAAATCTTTTTTATCATCCAAAATTATTTTGTGGTTTTCGGGTAAGTTTAGATCAACAAGTTTACTAAAATCTTTTATTTCTAAAAAATATCTTTGAACTCTTGAAACCATTAGTTCACCATCTTTCCAATTTTTTCACCAGCAAAAATATGAAAATGTAAATGAGGAACTTCCTGCCCTCCATCACTTCCTAAATTTGTTAATGCTCTATAACCAGACTCTTTAGCGCCAACTAAATTTGAAACATGAGTAATAGCTTTATTAAACTCAACTATTTCTTTATCAGAAGCATTAGCAGTAAAATCATCCAAATCTTTATATTTACCTTTGGGTATTACTAAAACATGAATTTTTTTTTGAGGATTTATATCGTGAAAAGATAAAACGTAATCATTTTCATAAACTTTCTTACACGGTATTTCCCCTCTGAGAATTTTTGCAAATATATTATTTTTGTCATAACTCATTTTTGTCTTTTCTTAAGTTCACTCATTACATCCTCGATCTTAATATTATTGGCTTCTAGGTAAACCATTAAATGATAAATAACATCCGCCGCTTCGTGAATTTTATTAGAGTCTTGGTCTACAGCCTCAATTAATTCTCCTATTTCCTCTTTTACTTTTACAACACTTAGGTTTTTATCGTTAAGAAGTTTATTTGTATAGGATTTATCAGGAGAAGATTTTTTCCTCTCTCTAATAGTTTTCATTAACTGCTCTAGATTTTCAAACATTTTATAATCTTACCGATACATTTTTGGAATTCAAATATTCTTTAGCCTCTTTGATTTTAAATTCACCGTAATGAAAAATAGAGGCAGCTAGAACAGCGCTCGCACCACCTTTGACTATACCATCATAAAGGTGATCTAAAGTTCCTACTCCACCAGAAGCGATAACAGGAATATTAGTACTATTTGTAATTACTTTTAATAATTCAACGTCATAGCCAGACTTAGTTCCATCTCTATCCATAGAGGTTAATAAAATTTCTCCAGCACCTTTTGTTTCTACCTGTTTGGCAAATTCAACAGCATCAATACCTGTTTTATTCCTTCCACCGTGGGTAAAAACTTCCCATTTATTTTCGGAAACTTTTTTAGCATCGATAGCTATTACAATACATTGGGAGCCAAATTTTTTGGACGCTTCTTTAACAAAATTTACATTTTTAACTGCTGCTGTGTTTATAGAAACTTTGTCTGCTCCTGCTAATAGTAAATCAGTTATATTTTGAATAGTTCTGACACCACCTCCAACCGTTAAAGGAACAAAACATTCTTTGGCAGTTTTTCTTACAATATCAATGATCGTCTCTCTATTCTCGTTAGAAGCTGTAATATCTAAAAAACAAATCTCATCAGCTCCACCATCGCTATAAATTTTAGCTTGTTCAACTGGATCACCGGCATCTTTTAACTCAACAAAGTTAATACCTTTAACTACTCTTCCATTCTTTACATCAAGGCAAGGTATAATTCTATTTTTAAGCACTGATCTCCCTCGCTAACTCTTTAAGTTTAATATCGCCATCATAAATAGCTTTTCCAACAATGATACCTTCAACTTTATTATTATTTAATTCTTTAGCTTTCTTAATATCATTTATTGAAGAGACACCTCCTGAGATCACAACAGGACAATTGGCAAGCTCTGCAATTTTTATAGTCTCTTCAAAGTTAGGGCTGCTTTTCATTCCGTCCCTATTAATATCTGTATAAATAATTCGACTCACACCATAACTATTCACTTCTTTAAGAAAGTCTGTCATTTTAATATTAAGATTTTCTTTCCAACCTGATACGGAAAGGTTTCCATCCTTCGCATCTAATCCTAAAGCAATTTGATCTTTAAATTTTTGACAAGCTTCCTCCAAAAATTCTTTATTTTTTATAGCGCCACTACCTAAAATTACTTTCTCAGCACCTGCATCAATATATTCTTTAATGCTATCCAGTGATCTTACACCACCACCTATTTCAATTTTTAAATCGTATTTACTAACTATCTGCTTAATCATATCTAGGTTAACTGTCTTTCCAGTTAAAGCTCCGTCTAAGTCAACAATATGTAAATTTTTAAAACCATGATCTTTGTATTTTCCTGCTTGATCAATAGGTGAAGTTTCATATTCAGTTTTATTTTCAAAATCACCTTTGATTAATCTCACACATTTTTTATCTTTTATGTCTATAGCTGGAAATATTTTCATTATAATTTTAAAAAATTATCAATTATTTTTAATCCAATTTTATCACTCTTCTCAGGATGAAATTGTGTTCCAAACAAATTATCTTTCTCAACCGCACAAACAATCTTAGATGAATAATCTGTTGTTGCTGAGATAACCGATTTATCTAGTGGAACAAATTCATAACTGTGCACGAAATACATGTGAGATTGATTTTCTATATCTTTAAAAATTTTGCTCTCTTTTTGAATATCAATTTCGTTCCAACCAATATGTGGAAGTTTAAATTTTCCGCTTAGATTATCAATTTTAGATACTTTGCCGGCAACCCATCCTAAGCCTTTTGTTTCTGCTTCTTCATAGCCAATATCGGCAAACATTTGTAAACCCACACAGATTCCTAATAATGGTTTCTGATTTGTAATTGCAAAATCTTTCAAAGTATCTACTAATCCATTAATATTATTTAGAGAGTCCACGCAGCTTTTAAATGATCCTTGGCCAGGCAAAACGATCTTATCGCTGGATTTTATTTTATTAATATCAGAAGTTACTTCCTCTCCTTCCTT